>Ga0208135_100254_pt1 | contig 39103 bp, 38 predicted proteins | sample AntDeeMetag02WF5_FD_184757 | JGI IMG/M metagenome (GOLD analysis project Ga0208135, IMG submission 184757) | Saline lake microbial communities from Deep Lake, Antarctica - Antarctic Deep Lake Metagenome 02WF5 (SPAdes) (version 2) | ecosystem: Environmental > Aquatic > Non-marine Saline and...
ACCAGATGGGGTACCCGTCGACGAGGATCGCTCCTCGCCATTTGTAGACGTACGAGTCTGGAGTTCTGTGTAGAACCGCTATCGCTCCGGTCTCAGCGTTCCGGTACTTGAGTGTGGGCGTCCGGCTCTCCCGTCGCCAGTTAGTGATTCGGGGCATAGTCGATCAGAAGTGGACGTCGGCGGGCACGATCCAGAGCTCCTCACTTTCCGCGAGGAGTCGATCCAACTGCTCGCGATGCCGAATGCCGTTCGCGTGCTCGTTGTAGAGGAAGATTGTCGGTCCGTCGTACGCGCCGACCTGGTGGAACGCGTGCCGAGCAAGGTTCTCATCGCGCATGATCTCCTCGCTGGAGAGTTCGTCAAGCGCTTCTCTCACCTTGTCGAGATTACGCTCGAACTCCGCTTTCGTTGCTTCCCAACCCCGATCGAGCAGCTCTTGCCCTTTTTCGGAATCGACGGCCGCCGCAATCGGGAGGTCGCCCCACCGCGCTTTGCCCGCAACGGTTGTGTCCTCGTCGTCGAAGGTGACGAAGTAGTCAAACACAGCGCAGGCGTATGGATCAGCGCCGACCAATCGCTCGAACACTGCCGTTCCGGTGGATAGCGCTTCGTCTTCTGTCGATGCTTCTATCAGAGCGTAAATTACCATATGCATCTCGAACACCTCGAAGCGCCGACGCATCGGGGCTCGTCGTTCGCTCACCCCATTCTGCGCCGGCACCCATCGCCGGCGCACAAAAACCATTCTCGGCATTTCCCTCTCTCAGGGGTTGTCTGCACGCTCGACGGTGATGGTCAGATTCCCCGATTCGTAGTCGGCCTCGAACGCAACTGAGAACCCATCCGACTCGTACGCCGCGTGGTAGGCTCGATGCAGTTCGAGCGAGCCGGTTGCCTTGAAATGGAAGAACGCGGCTGCGGTGTAGGGCTTGCTGGCGGTCTCGATCTGTGTCTCCACCGAGGCTGGAAGTGCGATCTGTGGTGTGTCGGTCTCAATACTGGCTGCGAACTCACGTGCTTCGTCGACGGTCGCTTGCGAGTGCGCTGGCGTTTGGCCTGTCAACACGTCCACTGGTGTCTCCGTCTCGTCGGTGAATAGGACGTCTTCGAAGGTATACATTCCCAAGATTGCCTCGGGGCTCAACTCGCAGTCGTGAAACGGATCGTCGGCTGGTTGCTCTGTCATGGAATCACGAGCCCATGCAGGGGCTCACCCAATCCTGCCCCTGAAAAAACAGCAGTTGCCACGAAGCAGACCGAACTAGGAGTGGTTCAGGCTCGCTTCCTCGAAGGGTGATTCGCCAGTCGGGATGAGTAGCTCCTGTCGGTCTCCGACCCGCTCGGCGAGCTTTCGTTTCAGATACTGCCTCGCGGCCGACGGCGTGAAGACGCCTTTGTCGATCATGTCGCCGACGACGTCTTTGAGGGCCGCGAACTGGCCCTGCAGGTGACCATCACCGACCGGCTCGCCGTCGTACCAGCGTACGGTCGCGAGCGCGCCGTTCCCGACCGTCTCGCCCTGTTCGACCGTCTCCGAGTCGTACTGCAGGCCGAACCACAGCGTCCGGTAGGCGGTCACCTCGAACGTTGTCGACACCACGAAGAACGCCTCGTGGTGGAGATAGTCGAGGTGGTCGGCGACGATCTCGTCGAGTGTGAGCCCAGTAGCACGGGGCTTCGGCTCGACGACCGTTGACGGTCGATCCTCGCCGGCCAGGTAGCCGTCGACGGCGTCTGTCTCGAGACCATCGGCCAGTTCCGCCAGCAGCTGTTCCGCCCACTTGGAGTCGGTGTCCTCGCCACCAAACGGGGTTTCGGCCGTGATGCGGTCCTTCAGTTTCAGATCCGCAGCACCCCAGTGAGAGTAGTGGAGCGTGTACTGACCATCGGTACGTTCGTACGCAACGAGTGCGCGGTGTCCCATGATTCAATCACCTCATGAGGCGATGCTTGTGCTGTATCGCCTCGCACCCCTCCTGGGGGACGAACAACGCTACTCGTCGATCGGCTCGGGGGAACTGAGATCCGCGTGAAGGATCTCGCCGTCGCGAACGACGTACCGTTTCGCTAGGACCGGGAATCGACACTTCGTGAAGCCAGCCGTCTGGATGTCGAGTTCTTCGTTAGGCTCGAGATAGCCGGCGAGTGTTCGGAGAAAATCGTGCGTCACAAGACCACCTTCGTAGTCAGGAAGGCCGTCTTCGCGGGCTTCGTAGACCTCGAAGGCGTCGTATCCCCAGATGATGAGCTCTCCTTCTTCGTCCACTTCCCAATTCAGGGTCCCGAAGCAGTGTGCTTCGCAGAGCTGGCGGACTGCCTGTGCATTCGTTACGACCGCGCCGGTCGATGTCGTCGCTGCTTGGAGCGTTGCCATTGTTTGTACTCGAGGGCGGTTATCTGGCCCTCGCACCCCTTTGGGGATAACAAACTGACCGCGAAAGGCTGGAGCGGTGATGTGCGACTCAGGAGTCGACTGTGACGTTAGCTTCCTCCGAATTACCCGGCTGGGTGAGCAGTCCCACCTGTTCCAGAAGCGTCGTAGCTTTCTCGATTCGTTCTTGGTCGGGAGAGTCCAGTTGCTCGGTGTCGATGCTGTTGAGGTTGCTGAGAGCGCAATGCAGCCGGTATCCTGGTGTGTCTCGTGGGTCCATGATGTACGCCTCCGCCGACTTGTGGCACAGAAAAAATGGGAGAGGGGCGCTAATGTCTCCCGCCGAAGCGTTGCATCAGTATTAACCAACAGTTTCGGGTATCTCCATTCTCTGTTGGTTAAGCAGTTGTTCTGCTGAATATTCTACTGAGGGTTTGGTCCGTGCCGAGGCGACTGACACACCTGGCACTCCCACATCGGCTGGCCAGACCACGTCTCATCTGGGACTGTCTCGAACTCCTGGAACTGATGCTCAGTCTTTCGACCGCACTTGCGACAATCGAGACGTTCTTTCGAGGGAACGGTGGGTTGACGCTCCTCTGAATGCTCGTCGCCGACGGATCGCTGGAGTGCAATTGCGGGCACCAACCAGACGTCGTTCTCGGCGCTCTCAAGCAGGGCTGTAAGCCGATCTTCCTCACGAACGTCGCGTCCACCCTCATCGTAGAGGAACGTCGTATGAGCCCCATCACTCCGCGACTGGATCGACTCTGTCCGTCTCGTCCGTTCACGAGCGGCTGCGAGAAGCTGTTCGCCACTTTCGGAGGTGACTCGAACTGCTTCGGGAAGCGAGGGCCACTGCTCGGTCAGCTGTGCGGCGGGCTCTGCATCAAGGTCGTAGATCAGCTGGCAGTCGCCGACCGCTGGATCCCTGTCAGTCTTCGTGAGGAGCGTGGCCGCAGCAGCACCCTTCGCGACGGCAGCGTAGACCGTCGACGCCTTGACGAGTAGATGGACGACATGGAGGAGTGTCCACTCCGTATCTGAGATAGATCCCTCGTCGCTGGTTCCACCGAGGTGGTTCGATAGGCAGAACCGACACTTAGTACGCTTAGCAGGAATCGAAGCGCCACATGAGGAACACTCTCTCTGTGTCGATCTCGTTCGATTTGGATATGATTCGAGCCTCTCCCTTCGCTGTTGCTCTCCTTGCCCAGCGTCCCCTCGTCCAGAAAGCTTGGTGTCGGAAACGTGGGTCGCCTCACCGAGTGGTCGCAATTCTTCAAAATCAGATTGTCGCCCGTTCATAGAGTGATCTGGCAGCACCTTCCTTCGTCTCCGTATTTAAATCTCAGCTCCAAACGCCGAATCTACTCCGGAAGGAGATTCGAAGATAGCGTTATCAGACGGCCAATTCGTTCAGCGTGTCTCGATGCGACCGGAGGGTCGTTGCAGTGACGCTCGCCGCCGCAGCGACTTCCGCCTGCGTCAGCCACCGTCCTTCTTCGCGACCCGCTTTGTACAGACAGGCCGCTGCGAATCCGGATGGCTTGACGCCCGCCACTGCTCCTGTCGATTCTGACTGTTCAGCCAACCGCCGAGCTCGCTGTCGGATGTTCGTTGGAATATCGAGTTCTGACGCAAGCTGGGGGATGAATTCGCTCGGGCGAACAGGCTGGGTCGGCAATCCGAGTTCTGTATTTAGCGCCTTGTACGCATTCGTGACTCTCGATTGTTCAACGCGTGCCGCGTCGACGACGTCATCGAGTAACCGCGAGTGACCGTTACAGCGACAGGCTCCGTAGATGCTTGCTGCAGCTATTGCCTCGATTGATCGGCCTCGAAGCAGATCCTCGGTTTGAGCGCTCCGGAACAGCTGACACGCCTGGTCACGGACCGAACCTGAAAGCTCGAGGACGCTCGCGATTCGTCGAACTTCACCCAGGCCATGTGCGAGGTTTCGCTCAGCTTTCGACTGGAACCGCCCACGTGTCTGCTCACGCCGCATTCGGGCTAGCCGCTGGCGCTTATGCCCAGAGACCTCGTTCCCGTTCGCATCGGTCCTGCGACCGATTTCGGTCGACAGACCTCGGTCATGGCGTGCGACGGTGAGTGGTGCACCGGTTCGATTTGGTGTCCTTCCGTGGTCTTCGAATGAACGCCACTCTGGTCCGTGGTCAATTTTCTGCTCGTCGATGACGAGCCCACAGTCCTCACAGACTGTCTCGACGGCGTTTGTTCTCACTTGGCCGTCACATTCGGGACACGCCGTGTTGTCGTTCGATACGTCTTCGTCGAAGCTGGTTTCGTAGATCTCTCTCGTGGCCATCGGTAGTTTGCGAGGCGTCTCGTCTGCACCCCGCGCCCCCTCACAGGGGGAGATAAACAACTGCGGATGTTGATCACTCAGAGAGCCTCTGCAGCGTCTACATACACTTTCAGCGGGGTAAGCCGTGCCCGATTATTCACCGTCGGTTACGACGCCGCCATCGGTGACCGCTTGCATCACTCAGCGAAGTACTCGTACACGGGCAGGAGAGTTTGGAAGTACTCGAGCGTCCAGTCTACCAACTCTTTCTTTTCGATGAGGTCTGAGCCATATGGAATCTGCTTCTCGATTACGAACGACTTCTCGTGTCCTATGTTGGCGTCGGTCGTCTCCCTTACAGCCCGACCAATGACTCCCAACCTATCCGTGACACTCGCTTCGTCGACCCCTGGCATGTAGATGACCGAATCTGCGTGGAAGGTTGTGGTCTGCCGTTCTCTGTCGTTGGCCTGTTGGATGTTCCGCTGGTACCGGAGATAATAGAACGGATTGTCTTCACGAGTGAGTTCAATGCCGTCTAGTTCGGACAGGGCGTCCAACATCACACGCTTGAATTCCGGTTTAAGTTCAGAGGATCCCCGTCTCACGATATTGCTGACAATCCGGTTCGGGATATAGAGTTGGACAGAGAACTTTGCTGGGTGCCAGAACCCTGCCGAGAAATGTCTAAGTCGCTGGAATATCCCGTTCTCCAATTCCTCTGAATCAACAAGGTGTACCTCTCTGCTTCGTTGATTTGAGGTCGCGGTGAAGTCCCCGAGATCGTAGTTCCCCCTACTCTCATACAACGCCTGAGAGAAGATTCCAGGGTTAGCCTGGTCGACTCCTCGAAGCATCGTCTTCCGATACTCTCCCACACCAGAACCGCTCAGTTTATCGCGGTCGAATCCTCTGAATGGTACCATTCTCATCAGTTCTAAGTAGTCGGTGAATTCTTCGAGTAGGAATCGGTCGATGTCATTCTTCGTTCTCTCTCGGTAATTTTCTAGCAGTTCATAGATGTCCAACCAACTGACCCCGTGACACAGTCCGTCATCGTTGAGGCCAAGCTCACCTCGATATTTCCCCATCTGAGTGAGACTCAGCCTGTCTCGCTCTGTCTTGACTTCAATAACGATTGACGTTGGAACGTTCTCTGAATGAACTGTGACTACGCCGTCCACTGTTCCGTCTCCAGAACGTGGATCTGATTCTCTAGCGACGTTCTCTCCAGCAAATGAGAGTCCAGCAAGGTGGACGGAATGTTCAGACGTTGGAATCTCGTTCAAATTAACCTGAGTGTCGTACTCAAATTTGGCGTCCTCGAAAGGGAGACCAAGGAACTGCTTCAGAAATCTGCTCGTGAGTCTATTGTTAGACTCTTGTAGGACCTTCAGGAACCCCTTCGTGGTGTTGTTCTCCAGCTGCTCTTTACCCTCATCGCTGGCTCGCTGGTACCAGAAGAGATTATCCCACTTTGGTCTCACACAACTGTCTTTTTCTCACTCGAAGTATATTCCTTCCGCTCAGACGTACATAGAGGATCTTCCAACGTTATGATTTGAGACTCTTGCCGCTGTCAGAATTCAAAATGCTCCGAACGCTCTACTTGTCATTGGTGAACTTCTCCTCGAGGTTCTTGCGCTCATTGCGTCTCTTCGCCGCCTTGCCCCCTCGGAATGTTGCTCCACCAGTGAATCCTGCAACCGTTGCAGAGGCAATGACATTTCCCCCAGTCAGTGCGAGTGTGATGAAGAACGTTGCTACTGTGGCTCCGAAACTGATCTCTTCATCAGAGGCGTCGGTCAGCTCTCCAGTCTGTTTCGCTTTCCAGAAGATGTAGTCGACGAGGTCATACGAAATTTCCCGAGTCCGATGCCGGTACCATTCCCCATCATCCCAAATCAGCTTGTCGTGAATGCGCGATTCGGGCGGACGGATCTCGTCGATGTCCGTAGCTGAATACTTGTACTGGCCTACACTCGGTGTGGACCTTTTTCGGTGTACTGTTGCAGCAATCGTCGACATATCGGCTGCGATGCTCGGTGCGTTGAGTTGCACCAACACAGAGTCGAGTGCCTGTTGCATCTCGACAATCGACTGAATCATCGCCGGTTGAATAGCTGATTCAGCGATTTTCTGAGTCTGGGTGATTGACCGAACCAACGCCGGATTAACCACACTTTCCGCGATCTTCTGCATTTGGACGATGTCCTGGACCAGTGCAGGCTGGATAGCGTTCTCCATCGTCTTCTGCATCTGAATTGCGTCCCGAACAAGTGCCGGCTTGACAGCCCGCTCTACCGTCTTCTGCGTCTCAATTATCGACTGGACTGCTGCCGGTTGGACCGCCTCCTCTGCCACTTTCTGAGCCGCAAGAATGCTACTAACGTCTATATCGACAGTAAGACCTGTAGAGATAGGGGGATTTGGCTCCTTCCCGGACTCTGCGTCTGAATCTTCGCTATCCTCACCCATAATGATCTCTTTGCTGTATTTGGTTTTGAGTCCTCGATTACTTTAGTGCGTCTAGGGGAGTAGTTCGGAAAGGTTTGGAAGTTCCAAATCGAAATCAGGGATATATCGTTCGATTAGCCCCTCCTTTTCTTGCGGGAACATCCCAACAGCCGAACCCCCTTCAGATGCGATCAAGTTCTGTATCTCATCGTAGGTGAAATCCAGGTTGACGTCGTAGTTCCACTCCTCCGCGTCGGTCTTGAGGTTCTGAATTTGATCCCATACGAACTCGACGTTGCTCTCCGTGACAGCCTCACCGTAGACTGAGCCTCGAATCGCCCAATGGAGTTCGCTCATCAGTAGAGCGATACACCCTCGGCATCCGTGCCGGGCGAACCGGAGGAATGTGCGGTTGGCGATGAAGCGTGTTCCTCTCCATGCCATCTTGTACGGAGTACCGATGGTCCATAGGACAACTTCCAGACCGAACGCCGCTGACGCGAAGAGGAACTCTTTGACCGCTTCTGGGTTTGGATCCGGAGTTTCGACGACACACGCAGCATTACAGAGGTTGTTGAAACTCCCAATGAGAGGGAGATAACGGGTATATTTGCTAAGATCCCGTCTTCCCGATTCGATCATAGACTCGTCTATCTTGTCGGTGATGTTGTACTCGTTGAGGAGGCGAACTCCAAACTGGAGACGACGGACGACGTCAGACACAGATTCGCCACTATCGACCACTGCATTGAGGGTCTCCCCAGAGATGGTCTTGCGTGCGGAGCACAGTTCGTTGGCACATTGAATTACGGTGTCGTTCCGTTCGGTTTTCGTCTCCGGGAGTGCGTCGAAATAGCTGTCGGCGACATCGTTTACTGTACTCTTCTCTTTCAGGGCGGTTACCTCCCCTGAAGCCGCAATCGGAGTAACTGCCGTCGCTTTAAGGAATGTCCTTCGTTTCATTCACTCACTGAGTCATTTTCCCGGCAGGAGCCGACGACGTTGTTTTTAGTATTCAATAAATCACCGAGCATAGTTTGCTCAAATCCCCTCATTTGCCTGTTTGTGTCGCGTCCAAAATGTTCCAACTCCGATCTCGACAGGCACAATATCGTCCCGCTGTTGGAGTTCTTCCTCTGCTCGGTCCTGCGGCCACTCGTAAACCGTCATGACTTCTTGAGTTGCAACAGGGCCGTGCTCGGTAACGAATCCGGAGAGGGGTTGCGGCTCCTCACTATCGATTCCTGATTGGTCGAAAATATCGACGATGTCGTCGTAGTGCAGATAGCCCGATTGAGTGACTTCCTCTCCGTCGACATGGAATTTGGTGAAGGGCGGATTGAGATCACGTTTAGTCTGACGAAGCTCTACTTTGTCCCAAGCTTCCTCCAATCGGTTGATATCGAGCCCCGCGTTCTCCGCTAATTCGAAAAGGATCTCCTTATCCTCGATGTTTGTCCCTTCAACCATAGTGGCCGTCCGAAGCCGTCGAAGGTATCGTTGGGCGGCGTTTGGCCCTTGGTGCATTGCTGCCAGGTAAGCGCGATTTGCGAGTTCGGTTGATTCCGGCGGATTCTCCTTCCACACGGAGGTATCTATAGGCATTTTGTGGCGAAGACGGTCTCTTTCCCACTTCGATGCCATCTCTTCGGGGTCAACGAATTCGCGGACGGGGACAAGGTGATAGTCAGTATCGACTTCGTGTCCGTATCGCTCTTTGATTTTGAGTATAATGGGGTACAGCCCCCACCCCACGTTATCCCACGGGTCCGAGTATTGCACGACCTTCGGTTCTTGTTCTTCTTCATCGTCGTTATCATCCTCGTCTTCCGACTCCTCTTGTTCCGGTTCTTCGTCTGGAGTCTCGGGATCCTGTGACTTCTCGGGCTCTGAAGAATCGGGGTCTTCTCTTGCCTCACCGGGGGAGTCGTCACCTACCTCCACACCTTCGGGGATTCCGATGATACCGCCGCCTCCGCCCCCACCTCCACTGCTTCTATTACCGTCTGTTCCGGACGGTGTGGTCTCCGTTGGCTGGGGGCCAGAATCTTCAGAGGGTGCTTCCTCTGACGGCGATTCATCGGTGTACTCGTCTACCCCTGTCTGGTCGGGATCGATGTCTGGCGCTTCGTCACCGGAGGGACTACCACTGTCATCGTCCTCTGGGTCAATGTACAGGTCGTCTGTCGTCCCGTCACCCATTGATAACCACCTCAGAGTCCGGAAGGTAGTCTCCAATTCGCGACTGCTCGTCGGTGCGCTCCGTCTCTAGCGCTCGTTTGATTTCGTAAATCCACATGGCTAACCTCTGTTGTGAATACCCGTCCGTCGTCAGACCGCAATCCTGCTTCCAGTACCACCCAGCAGCCTCATCAACAACCTCCGGCAGCACTTCGACCTGTCTCGGTGACCCTCGACCAATGACCAAAACTCCCTCAGGGTTCAGGGCGGTAGCCGCCTGGTGTATCCGATCTCGGAATTCGTAGTTGCTGGGTGTCTGGACGCCGTACATGGCGAACCGATCGATACCCAGTCGGGCAAAGGTCTCACGAGCCTCCTTGAAATGGGGTTGAGAAAGCCCTTTAGCCAAAGGTATGAGTTCATGGGATAGTCCCATCTCCTTGGCCGTCTGGTAGAGCCATTCGAATCGATCAAGGTACTTTCTCACGTTCTCTAACTGATGTTCTGGCTCCATCTGATGGTAGACCCATAACCAGTCCGGGATGATTCGCGCCTCACGCGTGATCTCGGCATAGAGGTCTATTTCCGCCCATCGACCTCTGTCTGTGACTGTTGGGTCAGGTTCCGTGCCCACGATTGTGAGTTTGTGGTGGGGCTGGAGGATGTTATCGAATCCTCCGTGATTTCTCAGAACGCTCTCGGCTTCGCTGAGTGTCACCATCACGTGTTCAATCGTTGGATCCGCCTCTAGTAGATCGAGAAACTTCCCGCTGGGCTCGAGGCGGAGAATCGCCTGAAGTTGGGAGTACTGCGCAATTAAGGAGGCTAACAGGGTTTGTTGACCTCTATGCGAATCTCTCTGTATGGAGTGCGAATTCATTGGCGATGGTGCGGGTGGTTCACTTGGCACCTACCGCCATTCTACGAATTCTGTATATAAAACTCTGTTGGAGAATTTTCAAACAGATGGGGCAGGTAGGACATAGATCGTCTATGTTCTAGGCGGGCCGAAACTATATGGTGGCGATAGGCGGTCGATATCGGAGAGATTTAACACGGAGGTGGCTGACTATGAACTATGAGTGATAGGGTTCATTTCATTCCAGTCGGGTTCGATTTTGACCGCCTTATTCGTCCAATATCAAAGGGTGAGATGGAGGCTGACCGTGTTGTCCTACTCACGCATGAAGGCGAGCCCGACGATGACCCGACAGACCGGGCAGCGCAGCTTGCAAAGAATATGACTGGGAAACTGGAGCGTACATTCGATCTGATCGATATCGAGATCGAAATTGAGGCAGTCAATCTTGAGGAGATGTACGAGTACGAGACGCTCTATCCCAAGGCGCATGACTACATTCTGGAGGAAATCAAGAAGGGGAACGAAGTCTACGTCAATATCTCCTCCATGCCGCGGACTGTGTCGTTCGCGTTTGCGACAGCTGCTGACTCACTGATAGCTGAGAAACAAGAGGAGTTCGAGGACATCCGTGATCGCGTACACACGTACTACGTGGCCCCCAAGGAGTATTTGGTCTTGGAAATGCTTGATGTGCTGGAAGATGCGGCCGAGGCCTTTGATGAACTGAAGGAGTACGAAGACCTTCGGGTACATCAGCACTATGAGGCGATCACCGACATACTAGATCGGGTCGATGAAAGTGGCGTGACAGAGGGTACGCGGGAAGATTTAGATGGTGACGGGCATATGTTCGTTGAGTTTCCGTCATCTCCTGGTAGCAACGTGAAAGAGTTCGAGGAGCATGTTCTTCGATTTCTCAAGGGGAAGGGTACGTTCGAATCGACCTCAGAACTTGCGGAGGCGATGGCCGAGGAGAATGACGAAGAATATGGCGAATCATTCAGAAGTCGAGTTCAGTACAATGTGTCTAACCTAGATACAAAGGGGTACGTCACCCGAAGGGATAGCGGAAATAGACACGAGACGGAACTATCGACAATGGGGCGTATGTGGGTAGAAACGCACTAATCTTACTTTCTCGGCTCTGCTGAAATCGTCACTAGTGGACAGAAACCGCGTGCTGGATATAGAGGATGGGGTCCGCAAAGGAGGTTTTCAGCGGGTCACTGGACATTGCCTACGTAGTCGGTGAACAGGTACACGACTGAAGCGGTTGCAGCTAATATGAGTACAAGCTCTCGGCGTGGGAATTCAGATAATTGTTGTTCGGTCCCGAGATGGACCTCGAGTTCGACCCGGGTGATATGTTGGTAATGGGCTAGCTTGCTTATCGAACAGGCCGCCGCATTCTCCCTTCAGCTTCGAGTTCAGCGAGCAGTTCCCGCAGGTCAGCCGCTTTGTCATCGGGAAGATGACGAACAGTTGACCCTAGCGTCCCTGAGATGTCCGTAGTACGTCCGTATCGGTCGTCGCCCGGTCCAAGTACTGCGTACTCCTCGAACTGCAGCCCCTTCAGGTCGTAATCCTTGGTTCCAACAGAGTCCAGCAGCCGGATCCCGTCAGTTCCGTACCGACCTACGGTGATCAGTTCCGAATCAGGGCTTCGGATCGTTCCGATTCCCCCGTAGCGTGAGGCATCTCTTACGGCGTTGAACGCTGTGGTTGAGGCGCTACCGTCGTGGTCGTCTTTGTTGAAGGAGTGGCCTGTGCTGTAGTCAACGACCAAAAGCCCGGTTGCGTTGTACCGCCCCTGGGATTCGCTGGGTACCGCCTTGTTCTCGCAGGCAATTGCAACCGCCTCGGAGTGGGGAGTAGGTCCCATATCTGCTACGTGAGGGGCCAAGTAGAAAAAACCCAAGGGTAAAAATACGTTTGGCCTATGTCTAGATTCTATTCGGCCCTTGGCTAATGTTCGCTGGATATTTGACCAACGGACGCTTGGTATCTGTATGAGCACTTCCGAGGAGACGCCCCTATGGCGGCGAATTAGAGATGTCGTCTCATCCAACCGACTATTCAAATTTAATATCGCATACCATGACGTTGACCGAGAAGCCTACGCTGACCAACTGTTCGAGGACGGTGTCGTCACGATCTCGGATTGGGCGCTTGCCACGAACGGTGGTGTTGAGCTCGCTACAGACGGTAGTGTTTTGAGCCCCGAAACCGTACACGAGCCCTACGGAAATACGCTCAAGGGGAAAATTCAGTGGGATGTGATTCGGGATATCATGCATGAGGAGATATATCCCGATGAAGACACGAAAATTAAGGCTGGGAAAGCTACTGGGAGTATCCGAACGTTCGTTGAAGGAGTTGACCCCGGTGATGTTCTCTTAGTGAATCTGCCTAGTGGAATCGCTCCGTGCGTGGTTGAGGGTCCGACTGTATATGACCGGTCCACAGAGTATAGTGACCTTGCACCAAATCACATCATGTACCGGAAAGTTCAGTGGGCCTCAGATGGCGAGCGTCCGCTCGCTGTCTCAGCAGACCTCCTTCCACCAGGGTTCGGGACCGCCCGTCATACGATCGAACAAGTGTCCGATCCATCGCCGATGGTGGAACTCCTACGTGTCGTTGAATGGATTGGTGACTCGATAGGTCAAGAGGAGCGGTGAGTACGACGACTTCACCAATCTTCCAGCATAGAAACAACCGGTTCGACGGGGCTGAACAGTGGGCGAAGGGAGGAACGAGTGTTCCAATTCATAAGTCGAGTATCATAGATTCCGTGGAAGACGAGTAGTCTTTCGTGCACTGGCCACCCGCTGGGAGACACGGGATCTATATTCAGCACGGACGCTCAGAACGATCCCGGTTGAGGATTTCAATAGAGCCACCTTCTCCTGATAATAGGTATCTACGATGAGAGTGCCTAACGACGTTGTTGAGAAGTTCTGCGTAGCAAAGGTTGTGGCTGCGCGCGCAGCGTAGCGAGCACGGAGCGGAGGGTGGGGAGGTGGGGTCTGGGTCGGTCCGGCACGTAGCAAAAAAGAAGGCCGCGTACGCTGGCTACGCTTCCCACCACCGACCGCGCTCGGGGAAGTGAACCGTGGTCCAGCCGGTCAGAGCCACCGAGACTCGTCCGTTGTACCAGTTCTTCGCCGCTCCGTGAATACGAACGTGTTCGCCCTCCTCAATCCAGGGTTGGTCGCTCGCAACCCAGCTGGTGAATTTCGTCCGTCCACTTTCGTCTTCGATGAGTCCCACTTGGGAAATGGCTGAACTCGACGGCTCCCACAACTGCGTCACACGACCTTCGATGCTCACCTCTTTGCGATTGACGTCCTCGAGCATTCCGATGGGAACCACCTGGCCCGGCGCCGTCTGCAACTCCTCGAACATCCCAACGACCGCGCTCATCATGTCTTTCCCACCGATCACGGCTTCACCCAACCGCCGGCCAATCGCTGCTCGCGACCAGCCATCCAGCTTCTCGGCCAGCCGCATCGACTGCTTGTTCACCGTCGCCAACTGCTCCTGCGTGAGTTCTGCACGAGGATCGTCTCGCTCCGGGTCCGCCCACGGGTTCACGCTTGCCGCCCGCTTCTGGAACTCAGCACGCCGCTCAGCGCTTCGCTTCGCCGCGATGTCTCGCGTCCGCTTCTCCCGACCTTCTTGCGTCCCCATCTCCGCCTGGGCACTGATGCGCTCCAGCTCAGCCTCCCGGGCCCGAATGCGCTCTTCTTGTTCGAGGGTCGCACCGTAGATCCGCTCGTCACTGGTGTCGACCATCCCGTCCGGGTGGTTGGCATCTACCTTCGCCTGCACCTCCATCTGCACCGTCGCCTGGAACTCCGGCGTCTCATCGACGACCTCGAAGCCCTCTTCATCGACCGCCGCTTCGTCCGCCTTTTCGAATGCCTGTTCATCGACCGAAACTACATTACTGGTAGCGTTGTTACTTGACATTGGAATCACTCACAGGTGATTTCCGACGAAGGCGCTCACGCGCCGACACCGCGATGCTGCTACATCGCGGTTTTCCGACGACAACGACCGACAGAACCATCTGCGCGCTCTCGCTCGCGCCTTCGCGAGCGCCCCCTGGGGCGCGAGCGAGAGCGCGCCTCAGGGAGGCCATCCAACCAGCACCGCGCGCCGACTCGCCCGGAGCGAGCGGCCAGCGGGATATGCCCGCTCGTGTCCGGCCCGATGTGCGGGTCCGTGTCCAGCGTGACTGTCGCCGAGAACGCGCGCCGCGGTGTGGCGCGCGACAGCTCAGGCGGCACAAAGCGCTGGAACGCGAAAGCCCGCAAGGGGCGCAACCGACGGGGATACCCGCTGGCGTCGAGGGCACATACATTTTAGCCCGGAACGGGCGCGGGCGGTGCGGAGAGCGCCCGCACGCCCGGAATGGTCGGTCGCGAGCGACGCGGAGGGCGGCAGCGGCGAGCGGGGCGGGCCGTAGAGACCCACCGTCCAACCACTCTCGACGCTTAGTGACACAGCCGACATCCTGGTGGACTCAGAAAGGGCGAGGCCGTCTCGGCCGTCCCCCGACCCCGCAAGCACCGCAGGCACGAGGCGCGCAGCGGCGGTCGCGGGACGTCGAGCGGCCGAGGGCTTTCAAAGAGCTACGCCTACGGTTCCGTGTTCAGCTCACTGAGAACCTGCGTTGCGACCGTCCCGATTCGAACTCCATCCAGTGCCGCCACATCGTGATCTGCAGCGGCCGTCCGAAACGGGACGCCGTCGACGAGGATCCGGTGGATGACCTCCTGGACGACTGCGTCCCCGTATCGATCGACAACCGTGGCCATCGTTCCATCGAGATGTGCATCCGGGTGATCCGTTCGCGGGGTAGCCGCACGGTCGAGCAGAACCTTACAAACCCTGTCGACGGACGCATCCTCAGGATTGCCAGTTCGTTCCCGGACGTCGTACACTGTCGCGTAATCGGTCATTCCTCGATCGGTGGTTCCAGATAGTGCTCGAGTGCGTCGACGACGGTCTGGACGACCGATTCGTCGAGACGGCCCTGTCGTCGAACAATCGCGGCGTGTTTCGGCGAAGCGACTGCCCACGGCGAGGCGTAACTCTGCCGAGGCATCCCACCCTCAACCCAGTCGGCGTCGTCGAGAGGAATCCCCTCGTCGTGGGGTGTCGTCGTTAGTGTGGCCGTCATATACTCCTCTTCACCGAATGGGTGCGTGTCGTTGTTGAGGATCAGCCACGGACGCGGGTTCTCTCCCGACTTAAACGGGTCCGGCCCCCAGACGACATCTCCGCGCTGATAGCTCATTCAGTCGCCTCGTCCTCGTCGTCGACGGCGTGCTCCAACCACTCGTCCATGTCCTCCTCACCGAAGCGGTCGTTGGCCGCTCGCGTACTCTCGAGCATGCTGGCGTACGCGGCGACGTCATCGACCTCACCGAGCGCCCAGTAGTTGCCCTTGTGCCGGACGAGTCCTCGGTCTTCGAGGCGAGAGAGGACGACGCTGATGCTCCCCGCTTTGACGTCAGTTGCGTCGCGAATTTCGCTCTGGGTGAACGCCTGATCGGGGTGCGCAGCGAGGAACCGCATCACGCGATCGGCGTTTGTCTCCCCGGAGTGCTGGAGGCGGTCCTCAGGGGAGGATTCGAAGGTCTCGATGTCGATGGGCATATGTATTTCTTTGTCGGTGAATGTATTAGGTGTATCGACGTATTTCAACGTGATGGTGCCTGCGGCTATCGGGTGAGAAGCCAGCTACTGCTCGACTATATGCGCCTCGAGGTCTCGCGTCCAGTACGTCGCCAGGCTACCTGAGCTACAGCGGTCGCACAGCTGTAACGGGCCTTCGAGATGGCCAAGTTCGACGCGGAAGCGCGTCAGCGCTGCGAGGGCGTCGACGACGAGTCCACAGACGTCGCAGGCGACGTGATCGCGCTCGTTGGGATCTGGTTCCGTTTGGATCGCGCAGTCGACGCAGATAGGGTGGGTGACCCGCTCGTCTTCGCCCCAGGTATGCGCCTCACCTACCTCGGCGCCGGGCGGGGCGTCGCAGAACGCACACCCCATGAGCGTCTGCTGCATCACTCGCCCTCCTCGTCGGCGTTGCGACCGGCCGTCCAACCACGGTGGTAGACAGCCAACTGCGTGGCTGAATCGAACGCGGCGCCGCTCGGCTCGTGAACGAGGACGCTGTCCTCGGGAACGGGTGTGACGACGTCCGCGTCGATGAGGTCGTCGACTAGGCAACGGGCTGTGGCGTCGTCGACGTCCGCCGTGTCGACGCCGGCGACGTCGCGGTCCTGGGCGAGTAGCGCTTGCTCGAACTGTTCGTAGTCGGCACTCGTATCGTCGTGCGGATCGGGATCAGGCATGGTGAATCACGCCGCGCACGCTGTCGCGCGCTGCACGCCTTTCAGCGCGGACAAACACTCTACGCGAGACCAGAGCTCTTACTCGCTCCAGAGGGCCGTGATCCGGTCTTCGATCTCGTCGAGGACGAGCGCAACGACGTCACGATGGTCGTCCGGCCACGATGTGTCCTCGCCGGGCGTCGGGGCGGTGGGCGGGGGGTGGAAGTGGTCTCGTGTATTGTGCGGATTCGGGTGCCGGTCCCACCGGCACTCCCAGGTGTGGTTCGCGTGCTGTTCTCGATAGTGAAGTTTGAAGTCGTCGTTCGTGTACCAACGGACCGTCAACTGCGCCTCGTCGACGGCTTTCGGGTAGTACGACGGGGCAAAGACGACGTGGAGTTCCAGATGGCCACTGGCGTCCGTGACGGTCGCTCGGGAGACCTGCCTCGTCGCTTGGAGCCGCGTCTGGAGGAACTCGAGGATTGGACGATCGATGGGGGCAGGGCTCCCGCCATCGCCTGTCGGTGGCACCATCGAGCGGGCTACCCGGATGCCTGTTCGCGCTCGCCGCCCGTGCGTTGCTGGCGTGCGCGTTCGTAGCGGTCACGCTCCTCGCGGGCGGTCGCCCAGTCGGCGAGGTCGCTGTACACGTCGTCGATGGTCCGCTCGTCGCTGCCCTCCGCGGCGGCGACGGCGTCGACTGCGGCCGGTGACGCGGCGTCGTACGTCACCTCGTATTCAGTGATGCGCGTCGTCAGCTCACGAACGCAATCCTGTAGGTCCTCGACGGAATGGTCGGCTGCGAGTTGGTTGATGCGTCGCCACTCAAAATACGCGTCATTCCGTTCGTAGGTGGCTGGATGGCCATCGTGCCGGGTGACGATCCCCAAATCGTCGAACCAGCCAAGGTACTTCCGGGCGGTCTTGGGGTCACAGTCGGCGATGTCGGCGATCGAGCTCGCCGTCGTCGGATCGCGGGTCTGCAGGATAGTGCCGTAGATGCGTTGTTCGACGTCGTCGCTGTCGAACGCATCCTCGAAGGGAGGCGGCCCATCGGCGGCATCTGTCTCGGACATACTCAGGATTGCAGGCCAATAGATATAATTCTTACTTCGAGGAATAGTTTCCCGACTTTGTGTGGGCTGGGATCCACAAGTTGACTGCACCTTAACCAACATTGAGTGATCTGCTTGCCTTCGTGTTGGTTAAAACGTCACTCCTGAAATCGAAGTTCTTGAGCTGGTTTTACGCAGAATCTGTCTTGAGCGCCGTCAACGTCATTCTGACCTACCTCGTCGCCGAGTGACGACTGGTGTGTGAGTCGGCTGACCAGCTCGTCACGAACCGCTTCACGACTGACTGTCGTTTCGTGCCGGCCGAGACGCTCGTCGAAAAATCGCTTCTGGAACCGTTGGCCGACGTCGTCGGTGGCGATGTACTGTGTCCGCTTCACTCCCGCAACGCTTGTCGAAACGAACTCGGCTCCGACGTCTTCGTGGGTGAGTTCGACGAGTGTGCACTCGACGAGTGAGACGATGGCAGTCGGACTTCTGTTGTGCGGGATCGTCAGTTTGAGGTCCGACCACGGTTCGTCGCTCGGTTCCTCTGTTTGCTCGTCAGGGAGTCGTGATTGCTGTTGCTCGTGTTCTGAAGACATGGTTTGTTGAGTGGGCGCTTACGACAGCCCCTCGCCCCTCTTGGGAGCGACAAACTCCACCGCGAATCGCATCACCACCCAATGAGTGATTTCTGATATATGGGATATAGACGATCGTTGTTTGATGGCCTTCGGCCTGAGAGAGCCAGCGGCGCTTGCACCGTTGTACCCTAGCCTTCCTTTGGATGATATTGGAGGTGCAGAGTAGATTGAAACAGGTTCAAATTTGGCAAGAGGGTCGTCGGGCAGTTCTCAGCCGTTATTGATGTCCTCGACGAACTGCAAGTCCGGTTGTCTGGGAAAATTGTACTTGACGAGGTGGTGAGAGTCCTGAATTCGAGAGAATTGATGTCATATACTGAGCGAAATCCAACAACAGCGAATTACAGCAGTTGCCGGCAGTTCGTCCTACCTCGTGAAAGTTCACTCATTTTGGCCGAAAACAGACGATATAGGGCCTGAAGAGTGGATGACGAGGATTCTGGCCACCTCGAATCGTACTTCTCATAAAAATATAATCAACCAGTCACCTTTGCTCTCTCATTGAAACGATCTGGGTGAACGAGGACTGAGTACAGTTGATCGACACTACAGTTTCATCGGCGCTTTGAGCGATGGATCGGCATCAAGAATCGTAGATAAGGTCGGCTGCACCTGATCAAACTGCTCGATCGGTTCCACGAGTTCTTTCTCAGTATCATAGTTGATGAGTCCTTTTGAGGCCAACTTCGGAAGGTGGACATGATATAACGAGAGACGAATCTCAGTTAGCACGTCCTCAGACGCCTCTGTAATTGGCATCTGATGGTTGTACTTAAGGATCGCCTTCGTAAGGTCGTTGACTGTTAATGATCGCTGTTCTTCAGCGAGCGTTCCAAGTACGATCCGACGGTGTTGGTTTTGACACAGGTCGAGAACCGAGTCGAAGGCGATAGAATCCTCACTCATTATACTAACGTAGAGGACCCACGGCGATCATACTGACTTTTTCACACACAAGCCGTTTAAATATTCTATCAGGGGCGGGCTGTGAGGGTGGAGAGCGTTCTTCCGAGGACGTGCTTGATCCCTCCTCGGAGGCGGGAGCCGACGGCCTGCTGTGAGATACCGAGTTCCTCGCCGAGGGCTTCCAACGTGACCTCGCGGGGCGACTCGAAGTACCCACGCTCGTAGGCAAGCACCAGCGCCTCTTGCTGGGTGTCTGTGAGGAGGGTTTCGGTCGATGTATCAACCGGCGTGAGTGCGTGTAGCTCTGTCAACGTGATCGGGATGTCCAACTCTCGACAGCGTCGTTGAAAGTCTGCGACGTCGCTTCGGTCGTCACCGCGGATCTCGAACGTCCACTGTTGGTTTGTACCGGTGGCCTCGATCAGTGGAATCTCTGTCTCCGCCAGTATGGTTAGCACGTCGTCGTAATCTAACGCCCACTCGACGCGTAACAGGTACTCGTCCTCGATAGAATCAACGAGCCGAATCGCCTGCACGCCCGGATGCTCGGTGAATGCGCTCTCGACGTCGTCGACTTCGGTTCCCCGCACCCAAAAGTAGGGAATCACCACGTCTTGCGCCGGAATAAGTCGCTCCAGTGTAACCGTCACGTCCGGCAGTTGGTGGAATACTGTCCCCAAGGGGAACTGGTCTGATGGAACCGTGAACGTCGCCTCAGTAGCCATTGTCCGTACCGTTGGCTTCCAGCTGTAAAGGTCTGCTACTACTGGTACCATGCTCAGACGTCACTCTGCTCGGACGCATACTCTCTCGGCTAATCAGCACGGCCTCAACGAACCGTCGGCGATTCAGAATTCCAACAGATCCGCTTTGATCGCATCCGATTGGTTCTCTGTAGAGCTAGAACTCCTCTCCTGTAAATCCAGCCTCATCTAGTTGGTCGTACATCTCGTCTGGGAAGGGGAGACTTCCCCAGATCGAGTACGGACACTGCTCCTGTCCGATGCAGTACCGCTGCATATCGTCGTTGTCGCAGTTCATCGGGAGCGGGGTGTCGCCCCCAATCGTATTCGAGAACTCGTAACGAATCTGGTAGTCGGTGACCTGTTCGTCGTACCACGGCCAACGTGAGAAGATGTCCTTGAGGTCCGCGACAATCGTCTCGAGGTCACTGTCCTGGTACTGTGGCAGCCACATCACCATCCGAGCAAAGCTGTACAGGTCCTTTCGGACTGGCTTCTTCTCGTGGAGGCGTTCGGCCATGTTCGCCATACAGGGAAGTTCGAACAGATCTTCGATCGACTCGACGTCAAGGGGCTGGACGCCACGCGAAGACTCCTGAATTCGATAGTGGTTCGTATTTTTGTGCTGTCGGATAGTGAGATTCCGGTGGTCGCGCTGGGATGCAAGGAGATTCCCAAGACTCCGAGGACTCGAGATGCGATTACACACGTCTCGCTTCCAGTCTGCTTCCGGATCGTACGCCTCTACTGCTTCAAACAGCTCTTTCGCTGAGTAGAAATTCTCGAGTGAGACGTCCTCATCTGGAGCGTCTCGAATCGCGTCCCGGAGCACACGGATGGTCCGTTCACCGGGGTTCCAGTCTCGCCAGATTCGTTCGTGGTGTCCCGTCTCGATGAAGCGGTCGATGCGATCTGTGATGGCCGACTCATTCGTCGTCAGCCACGTGAGCTGGTCCTCCGAGAGGTTCTCCTCTTGGACTCGCAGGAGCTTCTTGAACGCGCGTCTGGCGTACTCGTGATACTTCGTATCGAAATCACCAACTGGAACGTAGAGACGGTTGTTCTTAACGTGAGTGAGCAGTTCTCCGGTCTTTCCTGTCTTGGTGTCGGCGTGGACGAGGCAATCTCTCGATGCCGCAGCCATTGGGATTTCGAGATACAATCCCTCACCGAATTCCGGCATCTCCTTGATGCCTGTACAAACGCGGCCGGGGTGTGGTCCGTCCTCTCCGGGGTCTTTCGCGTACAGCACCTCTGCGATATCCTGTTGGAGGCTCCCATCACCGAATTCTCGAAGGAGGGAAGCGAGATTGTTGATGTAGAGCTCGCGAATATCGTGGAGGACCTGTACCTTCCGCGGCGGAGCGTGCTCGAACTTCGGGTGTGCCTTGACGCAGATCGCGCTCAACGTCGCGAGGACGGCGAGTGTTCCGGGTTCGTCGACGAAGGGGTCCTCTGCAGCATTGGCCCTGATGTCTTCTTTGAACGCCGCCGTCCCGAACCGCTCGAGGTCGTTCAACAGGTCTTCTGGTTGGTCTTCACCGTCGACGATGTAGCGATTGTAGCCCCGCGTGAACAGCTGGTTGATGCGTGTCGTGCCGTATTCGAGCGGGAGCGTCGCAACACGGTAGGCGGTACGCTCGTCCTCGACAGGAGTCGACTGGGTCATGACTGGAGCACCTCCGGTGTTGCAGACCGAACGTCGAAGTTCGGGCTCTCTATCGGCGTGACGATACTGCAGACGTCGGCGTGCAACGAGTAGGGGAGCCGGGCGACTCGCCGACGGTCGGCGGTAACCACCGGGTCGATGGGAATCTCGTAGGTGTCTTGCAGAAGGTCGTTCAGCACTTCTCGACTCTTGGTGTCATATCGATGAGCAGGGTCGGTATCGAGAAGATAGACGTGAACGCCCTGGCCGCTGTACACCACCATCGTCTCTTCGGCGTTGAAGTCGTCCTCGAAAATATCTCGAACCTCGAAACCGTACTCAATGGCCCGTTCGATATCAGCGAAAGAATACGGGTAGCCTTCTGGATCCGCTTCGAGAACTCCCACAGCATCGAGCAATTCCTCGCTGTCTCCCGAAATATCCCCGTCCGATACCGTTCGAGTTGCTCGCTCTCGGGCTATCGTTTTCGCGTCGATATCGACGAGGAGCACCCACGGCCGTTCCCAATGATCGAGGGCGTAGTACACTGCATCGGGATGTGGATCTGGTTTGTCAAGCAGGTCGGGATCTGCGAGCGCGAAGTCACTCCGTCCGAGCGGATCATTCCGTGCTGGGTAGCGGATGAACTCGAGGATATCGTCGAAGTCGTGGAATGCTGCTGAGGTCCGCTCTCCGGAGGTGTTCGTTTGCCAGGTGTCTCGTCGGATGAAGTCCTTATCCGGGACTCCGTCTTTTCGTACCGGGTGGGGTTCTCGAAACGCGAGTGCGTACTGTTTCGGCCCTTCCGCTGTGATGAACGACGGGAGTTCGTCGACGTACGAGGGGAACTCCTCCGTGTAGTACCTGTAAATCTCCTCGCGCGTAGCTTGGCGCCAGCTCATGGATTGAACTCCTCATCGAGCTTGTTGAAGCTCCGAATCGTCGTCATCCCTTCTGCGTCGAACGATTCGACGGCTTCCCGAATATCCGAGAATCGACGGGCTGCACGCCCACTCACACTGCTTTCTATCCGGTCGGCCTCTGCGAGCCGATCCAGCACCTCGACAGCTGTCTCGCGTCTGTTGAACGCCCAGACAACGTTTGCGTCCACCGCACTCTGCTTGTCATAGTCGTCGACCGGCGCGTGTTTGTTGTTGCTCGGGAGTTCCGCTTCACCGACCCACACGAGTTCTCCGTCAGCGTCGAAGGCGGCGACGTCGAACACCGTCTCCTCGTCGTATTCGTAGTAGGGTTCGACCTGTACGACCTCGTCGCGCGCTTCTAACCACAGCTCGAGTAGCTTCACACCGACCTTATGCGGCGTTTTCTCGCCGATATCTCCTTGACCAGGGCCGACCTTGAGCTTCTGGCCAAGCAGCTCACGCCCTGCCGGGAGGACGGTGTAGTACTTCCGACTGCAGGCTCGCCCTTCTTCCAGCAGGTCCTGGTCGATGAGCCGCTGCGTGTCTAGGTCATCAAAGTCGTCCTTGAACGCACTCATTGAATCCATGAGTCCATGATTTGGTGCGTCCCTGTTCATCACGTCGAGGACGCGAGTCAAGAACCGGATGTCGTCGTGAGTGAGTCCGCGCCGTCGGAGTTCGTCATCCGAGACGGTCACGCCACCTGCCTGTACTGGCGACGATCCGTTTTCGTCGACGGGATTCGTCTCCTCTTCTGTGGCCGACTCTTCTGACTCTACGGATCCCATATTCCCAAACAGGGAATTAATGGTGTCCGCGTCTTTCTCCCTCTCTTCGTCGGCTGCTGAACCACTGATTGCCTGTCCGATGAACGATGATTGCGTCGAGTCCACAGGGTTAGCGGAGCCTGCAGATGCGGACTGTCCAGCGTTCGGTCTACTCCCCCATCCCTCATCGTCGGTTGTCTCCGATTCGCTTGGGGCCTCAGCAAGTCCGTACTGGGTCTGTGTACGCTCCGACAGCCGTAGAAGAGCCACGGACTCGAAGTGGTCCTCCTGTTCGACAGAGAGCGGCTCGTCGCTTTCTGGATGGCCCGCTGCTATCGGGAGCGGCTTCACCGAGAACGGAGCAGGCCCTGTCTTCCCAAACGAGGGGCTCGGGAGTTGAGCAATCCACTCTCCGCTGGGGAGCGTGTTTACTCGATTTCGGAGGTCAGTCGGACTCAGGTCTTCGTGGGCCAACGACTCGGCGAGGTCGCGCTCGATAGAGATGTTCCCAATGAGCTTCGTCTTGATGTTGTTGAGGACCTCGTCGTAGGCGCGCTCGTTTCGATTTCGAACCTGGCCGGGGAACTGCATCACCAGTCCCATGCTCAGGCCGAATGACCGTCCCTGTGGAAGCAGTTGTTCGGAGACGAGTTTTGTCGAGGCCACGGGGGCGGCCTCCTCGATGATGAGATTGGTGAGGTTCTCGTAGTCTGTCTTTCCATCACGCCGGCGCACCTGGACGGCGTCCCAGAGGTTACTCAACAGGAGGAGTGTGATTGCCCGTTGTGCCTCGGGACGCAGATCGCCCAAGTCGAACAGAACCGTGGCGTCTTCGTCGAGGAACTCACGGAAGTCGAAGCGATTGTCGACGTACTCGCCGGCGTCGTTCTGCTCGGGAACGTGACTGAAGATCCGTCGCAGGTGCGCGTCCTCTCTGAGTTTGTCCAGACGGTTTCCGACGGCGTCCATCGACACCTGGAACCGGTGGTCGTCCTTCGCAAAGTGCCGCGTGAGTGACTCCTCGACGTTCCTGTTGTCCGCCGATACCGGTGGGACAGTTCGCTCTCGTTGCATCCGGAGAGCTGCCGCGAAAAGGTCGTCCAGACCGAAGACGTCGCTCCCGTACTCCTCGTCGAAGAGTGCCTTGATGAGGTAGCTGAGGATCTCGTTCGCGACAAATGCCTGGCCGTACTGCTCGCGGCCCATAATCATCCGCAGGATGTCGTGGAAGTGGTCGACCTTGTCCTGAATCGCGTCCTCGCGGTTCCGCCCGACTTCGAGAGCAGGACGGATATCGAAGAAGGAGAACGCTGGGACAGTCTCTGGGACACGGAACTGGTAGACGTCGTCCAATCCATTGAAACGTTCGTAGTGGCAGCGAAGGTAGTTCGCACACATCCCATCGCCTTTCGGATCGACGATCACGACGGGTCCGCCGGTCGTCTCGCGGAGCGAGAGCGCGTCGTTGATGATCGCTTTCGATTTCCCGCCGCCAGTCGATGCGAACCGACCGTAGTGCGTCGTCAGCAAATCCGGCGGAACCCGGATCGGGTCCGGTCGCGGCTCGCCGTTCTCGTCGAGCGCGTAGCCGATAGCCATGCCCTCTTGGAACTGCTGAACCAAATCTGGATTGGGCCACGGGAGCGGGTTCCGGCTCTGCTGCTCAGCTCGAGTTCCTCGCGTCCCCTCAACGGTGAGTTGCTCGGACGAAGGGACGAGTAAGAAGTTCGCGAGTTCCGTCCCACTGAGGACGAAATCCGGTCGGGTCTTGCCTCGGCCAGTCGTAATCTCTCGATCTAGCAACTGTCGGAGGGCTGTCTGGGCGTTCTTCTCCTTCGTCTTTTCACGAAAACCGTCTGCCCGGAGTCGTTTTCCTTTGACTTCGTAATAGGGCCCGTCCACTGGGTCGAACACAGGGCGAAGTGAGTCCATCTGGGCCGCGAGTTCGTCGCGAGCCTCAGCCCCTGTCGGAACGCCGACTGCTCGGATGTTAGCAGTGAACGACCGCTTGGGATTCTTCGCGTCGATATACTCAATGCGTTTTTCGACTGACTCACTGAGCTGCTTCTCGTCGTGATCGCTCCGCTGGTCTTCGACCTCGAGGAAGGATCCAACGACTTCCTGGAAGAAGGTATCCCGCCCGTCGACGAGGTCCTCTTTTCGGACCTCAGCGTCGGACTGCCAGCTCGCCCGTCGCTGGAACACAACCTGAAACGCCACAGGTGAAGCCGCCTCCATCAAGTGGTCGACGAGTGACGCGAGCGTCGCGCCGGGCTGGTCGACAGCCACTAAGGCGTCGTCGCCATCGCCAGAGGCGAAGGGCGTCAATGACGTCATCCAGTCGTTCTTCCGGGTGGTCGAACCGGACCAGCGCACGCCAACTGGCGAGATTGCGTCGATGGTTGGCCGAGCGAGTATCGTTCCCTCGTCCGTCTCGGTTGGCTTTTCGAGCGTCGTCAGTGGCTGCTCGTCCGGTATTTCGCTCGGTGGTGCCAGCTCAAGGGCGGTATCACCAACCTCAACGAAGTGACCAGCAGATGACTCGACCGTTGCGCCACCATCTGCAAAGGGGGAGGCTTCGGTCGCTGGTGCCTGGTCTTGGTCACGGTCCTCATCGACAAGCTCATGCTGTTCGTCAGGACCAAACTCGTACTGTAGTTGCCCCGCTTCGTAGTGTTCGAGGAACTCGGCGCGTGTGAATTCGACGGGTTGGATGAGCCGAGAGGCGACGTCGATGTCGATGCGTTCGATATCGAACGTCTCGGGATAGATCGAACGAAGCCGTTTTTCGAGTGTGTCGAGATGCTCGTCGGCGCCGTAGAAGAACTCGACAGGGTCGTCTTCTCCACCACTCAGTGCGAGAAACTCGAATCGGAGCGGTGTTTCACTGTGAAGTGGGTTCAGCTTCTGTGCGAGTCCCGTAGACCCTGCCGTCGCCAGTTTATGTAGGCTTTCGAAGACTCGAGGAATCCCCTCAGAATCCAGGCCTTCGGATGTAGGCGTGACTCGGAGATACTCACGCATCGTCCTCCCCCTCCATCGATCCGCCGTCAGGTTTGGCAGAGACGGTTTCCGACTCTTTCGACTGTCCGTTCGTCACCCGCTCTTCCAGCTCCTCACGGAACTCCTGAATGTCTGTGTCGACTGCCTCCTTGCCAGCGCCAGGAAGTGACGACCGCCGTTGCTCGGTTGGGTCGAAGTCGATGACTTGCTTCTCCTTGGGCATTGCCTCGACCTTGATCCCGCGCCACTCACCGTCGACGCCGACGAGCGCCTCGGAGAATCCAGCATCCTCGTTGCCGGGGACCGCGTCCTGCACGTAGCGCATCTGGGCGTAGTTCAACCCGAATTCGTCGGCCCACTGGTCGTCCATCCCATCAAGGCGATGGAACTGCTTGACTGCGCACTGATCGAGGATGGCCTCAGATTCGGCGTGCTCGAAGAACTCGTCGACGGTCTGCGTGACGAGACGAATCGAGAGATCGTGGTGGCGGTGATGTCGGAACACCGTCTCGAGGAACGCCAGACTCGCAGCGTCCTGCATGATGTACCGTGCCTCGTCGATGACGAACACGACCTCCTTGTCCGTCTCTTTCGCCCGTTCGTAGACAAGTGAAATGAGCAACTGCATCGTCAGTGCCGTACTGCTGTCGACGCTGCCTTCTTGTTGGGCGAGATCGAGGTAAATGACTTTCTCGTCCCGGATGTCGAACTCCGAGGACTTCCCGAGATTGGCGTGGCGACCCTCCTCCTCGAAGGGACGAAGCTGGTCGAGCAGCCACGTCGCGTCCTCGCGGATCTTCCCGGCCTCCTCGTCGGACCGAACCACGAATGACTCGGGGTCATCGACCATGTCCTCGAAGACGTCCATCATGTCTCGGATGGTTGGACTGGGGTTGTTGTGCGTCGAGATGTCGTCGGTGATGTCGTTGCGCTTGTAGGCGCGCTTGAGGCCGAGTTCGAGCGTCGTCCGGCGGTCACCGAGTGAGATACCGCGCAGTGCGAAGAAGTTCGTCAGGAAGCTCATGGCGTCGTCGAGCTTCTCGTTGAACGGGCTCGCGTCCTCACCCATCGCCCGCTGGACGTGGTCGGGTGTCTGGCGAATCTCTAGGGGATTCAGCCCGAGCGTCCCACCGACGGTGATGCGTTTCGCTCCGAGTGCTTCAGAGACGCCTGCCCAGTTGTTGAGCGGTTCGAGGATGATGCCGATGCGGTCCTTGCTCTGCTCGATAGAGCGGATGAAGTTCTGTTTCGACCCGAACGACTTCCCAGACCCAGTATCGCCGACTGTGAACATCGCATACCCGTTGTCACGGGCGAACGGATCGATGACGACGGGGCTCTGGTTGTCCTTGTGGATACCGAACTCGACCCCACCCTCTTCAAGGATGGTCGCGTTATGCGGGGAGGAGAGTAACGCTCCGACAGCCCCACCGAGGGCGATTGACTCGCGACCGAACTCGTTGTCTCCGATGGGGGCAGCAGACTGCAGCGCGAGATCCTGCCGACAAATGGCTGTCTTCGGCGTGAGATTCGCAGGGTCGTCGCGGAGGGCGCTCTTGACCTTCTGGACTGAGTCCCTGAGCTCGTCTTTATCGTCGGCGCGAACCGTGACGAACATCCCCTGGTCGAAGACGTTCGCTCCACTCTCGACGGCCTTGTACGTCGCAGCGGCTTCGTTCGCTCGCTCCTGGAGGTACGCACTGCGGACGCTCTGTTCCAGATCGGCGTCGACCTGGAGGTCGTCAGCGATGTCCTGCAGTTCGTTTCGCGCCCGTTGCTGGTTTTTCGGGGTGATGTGCGCTGTGAGATCGAATTCGACGTCGGTCAACTCGAAGAGATCGCTCAGATACCCGTCGTTCGGGTAATCGGCGTAGTCAGCGATGTACAGCGTCGTCGTCCACTGCTCGCCGACGTGAGCCGCACGTGTCTCCCACTCGATGGCTGCTGGCGCAGTCACCGTCTTGTGGGACTCGGATATATCGTCGAGAAGCTGGCCCTCTGCGTGACCCTCTTCGAGTGTCTCCTCGTCGAGAACGTCCGAGAAGTCGACTTCGGGTTCGTCGTCGGCGGTGTGTCGGTCCCAGAGCAGTTTACCGACGACTCCGAGGACTACAACCAACAGGAGGTAGATCGCCGCACCTTCGGGCGACGTTGGGCTCCTCAGCCACTCTGTGAGCTGGCTGAAAGTCCCGCTACCCGCCTGGAGGACGACGTTATGCATTGGTCTCATCCTCCCGGCGCGAGTGGCCGATGATCGGTTGCTCGCGGACAACACGCTCTGCTTCGTCGTAGTCGTGCTCGCGTCCGTTCCAGAAGTCCATGTTCAGGACGAACAGTTCGACCGTACTGAGACGGCGAGCAGACCACCCGGACGCCTGCTGAATGAACTCGGCGCGAACGTCGTTGACGCGGCTGTCGAGCTTCTCGAACATCTGAACCCGCCGCTCGACATCCGTGAGGTCCTCGCGACGAGTCACAAACGGGTTGAACAGGAACCCAATGACGGGGAACTGCGTTAGTTTCTCCGCAGGTGTCCCTTCGTCTCGGTATCTATCGTAAACTTCGAGCGGGGTCACCTCGACGCCAATGTAGTAGCGCACCTGTTGGATACCCCGGTCACGCATCTCTTTGGGGCGCGTCTCGCGGTACTCCTCGAGGAGTTCCCGGAAGATCGGATTCTGTTTGACGTCCTCGTCGTTGAGCCGTTCCTCAATCGTCTCGGTGATTTGTTCTACCGGAAATGACCGGGTTGTCGCGTGGAGTTTGAGCTTCGAATCGAGTTCCTTGTTGGCGAACTCTTCGCCCGCCTCCTGAAGCTGAGCCCAGTCATCGGACATGGCGAAGTCCATGTTCCCTGGGTCGATCTCGATGAATGCTTCCATCGTTCCGTCCGCACGTTGAATCGCTCCAGCACCGGGCCACGCCCGCTTGACGTTCGTGAGGTCCTGCGTTCGCTCATCCGGTTTGAACGGCGTATAGTTCGCGAGCCCGCCCTCGTTTCGCTCAGTCTCGTTCGTGGTACTGTCGGGCTCCTCTGGGGCACTGAACGTAACTCGCGGTCGTTTGGCGTATCGATAGACGTCCTTTGTCCATGTCCACGCATTCAGGTGGTCGGGAGAGACGTAGATGACGGCAACGCCAAACCCGAATCCACCTGCTACGAACGGGAGGGCGAGTGACTCGATTCCGGTGAGGCCAGCGACGAACAGGCCGATGATCGGGAAGGCGATGAGCACGCCGACGTCTCCCTCCTCGATGTTGAGATAAGGGATACGGCTCTCTTCGCCGAACTGATCCATAATTCGTCGGGCGGCTGCGTCTTTATCTGTAGACATTGTTAGTGGATCCCTCGATCGAACTCCATTCCACGATCTGTACTCGATGCCTCTGCCGTTGCTCCGCTCGGATCGTTCTCAGTTCGCCGGTATGACGGGGGGCCACTGTCTCCGCTGGTGTGACCACCTCGAGCAGCTGCTTTCTGCGCGACCGCGTGACCAGCAGCGGCTTTTGGTCCCCATCGAGCAGCAGTCGTCGCGACGCCGGCGCCACCGACGTACGCACCTGCTGCGACACCACCAATAAGGGCAGCCCCTTTCGTCGCACCCCCGACGACCTTGGCAGTCAGTGGAGTCGCGTACTTGAACGTCTTCCAGGTAATGTAGAGGGCAACCAGTGGTAGAGAAGCGGCAACCAGGAACTTGAGGAATGCAGTCTGGGGTGTGAGTGTCCCACCACCGTATATCAGGTCATAGCCTTTGAAGACCATCGAGGCTGGTAGGGGGAGGACGGCAAGGGGGACAAACCGCTTGCAGAACCCCATAGCGATATCGGATACAATCGGTATATTCCCATACCCGAGGGCGATCGCAATCGGCATTCCGTAGAGATAGACATAGAGGAGAATCTCACGGATGTAAAACAGGGCCTCTAGTGCCCACATCGAGATGCCTCCGATCAGCGCAAACAACAGCGATAACCCTGGATTGGTCAGTGTCACGCTGAGGAACCCCAACATAGCGTTTCGGAGCGAAGCCATACCGGGCATCAGAGCAATCGAGAATCCATCAACAATATAGAGCGAGAGGACACCGACCCAATACCAGACAATAATCAGAAATGCACCAACCCATGCCGTTTTCTTCGTCTTTCTCGCTTCGTATGCACTTCCGATGTTGAATATTCGGATGGTGTGACGCCCTTGTACGCTCATCACGAGCAGCAGCAACGCGATGAGCATTATCTCGCCACCGACAAGTGCATCTTGAATCGTTGACCAGGGTGCGTTCGTCGGTTGCCCGAAGACGAATGCTCCATCCGTCTGAGGGGTGGGGGTTCCAAACATCTCCTCGGTGAGGTTGTTGTATCCCGTCGTCAGGCCATCCATGAAGAGACCGATAATCCAGTCAACGACGTCTTTGAACCCCTCTAAGACAACGTCGATTAGATCAACCATGATCAAGCCTCACTGATTGTAACTTCGCATTTTTGCATCTCGTCAGAGCCAGTGTACTCTACACTGTACGATTTCGTGACTTCCTGGCCAGTGACTCGAGTTTCCAATACGATCGTGAACTTCCCACTGTTTCCGTCAGTCGAACAGCCCATGCCCTCGTCTCCAATTTCTGAACCGAATGGGAATGAATCACTGAAGAGATCTACGGTCTCACCTGCTGGAACCACAACACTGTCTTTTTCATAAATTCCACTTCCACGGGGGTCTTCGACAGGATTAGGAACATCTCCAGTAAACCGGAGTTCAACGACCGCATCTGGTCCACTTCCAGAGTTCTGAATAGTAACAAATGCCTCTCCATTCTTCTTCGAGTCAGTTTGGCTCTCACCGTAGACCTCATCCCACGGCTTGTCAGGATTGTTTCGGTAGAGTCCAACGTCTTGGATCTGGATTTCCGGTTCGATATCCCTCGTACTTTCTGCGACTGTCTCCTCACCTTTCAGAGCGACCACGCGGTACTCTCCAGGCTCGTACCCGGTACCGATCTCGAACGAGATCTGTTGGGCCCCTGCAGCCACGTCACGCTTTCCGAACAGCTCCCCGTTAGGCTGAATGAGGTTGATTTGATCGATGTCGGCTTCGGCCGAGAGCTCGACGACGAGTGTCGTTCCGTCGACAGCGACTCGGTTGAGTGGCCCCTTTCTCTCTGAATCGGTTGTCCCGTCACCAGGAGTTTCGGAGTTTCCACCGTTGTTCAGACAGCCAGCCACGCTCACAAGCGCGGCGCCTGCGATTGTTCGGAGGGCGTTTCGCCTACTGATGTGTGGGTAATTCTGTGTCATGGGCTATGGATCTCGTTGGAAGATGTCTTCTGGACCGAGCATTCGGAGGAGTCGCTTGCCTGCGTAGAACATTACGAAGAAGGGGATGAACTGCCAGCCGACCTCGAAGATGAACGCAAACCAGCCGTCGATGGTTCCGAGTGGATGCCACCGGGCGGTCGCCGTTTCACTCACGTAGGCCGGATTGTGTCCGAGCCACGACCCTGGATGATACCGGGCGGTGTAGATACCGGGTTCAGTGATTGTCACGATGGCTACGCCAGAGGCGTTCGTCTCGACCTCCCGGTTGGCGATGGTGATGTAGCCATCACGTGAGGTGCCGCCGATGGGATACCGGCGGGCGCTATCGTTGAGGACGATCGGTGCGCCAGTCTGGTTGTCACGTAGCTCAATCCGGATCGTCGCCTGTGATTCGTTTTGCTGGAGAACTTCGACGGTGAGATTGCTACGACGAAGTTGCCGTTCGGAACCGGCGTCAGGCTCGACGATAGACGCGTTCACACCGCGAACGATGCCTGCGACGTGGAGTGCCTCTCTGTCCACGTTCTCGGCGCGGACGGCGACGCCATACGTCGTCTCATAGGACTGATTTACGATCTCAACGTTGACGTTCTCGCCGATAGTCTCCAGCGGGGAGGGGCGTTCCGTTCCCCACGTGTCGATGATCTCTGGACCATCCCGGACGGGCTCAGCTCGCGGTCCGATTCGGGACGGATACGCGTGGACGTACACAGGGATGGCATCGGACTCAACTTCGGCGCTGTCAGTTCGATTCGACCTAACGAGCGTATCCCAGTTGGTGTTGCGGGCCGTGTAGAACCGCCAGACACCACGAACGCTTGCATTCCCCTCGTCGGTGAGCGTGTACCCTTGCCACGGACGAGACTGGAAGATAGCCACGCCAGCATCGCCGTTAGGATATTCGGCGTAGTATGGATACGCAGAGAGGTCGTAGATCTCGACGTCGACCGAGTCCGAGACGTTTCGTGTCTCCTCGCGGTAGACGACGTCGACGTTGGTTCCATTGCCCACGTCAGTCCGTATCGTCTTCTTCAGTCGGACGTGGATCTCCGCCTCGAGGGAGAGGGTTGCACTCCAGTCGTCGGTAATCTGGTAGTCGATGGCCGGGGTATGCGTCCCATCAGTCCTCGCGATGGTCTCCTCGTCTTTCTGCAGCCGAACCTCCTCGATCTCGTTTTCAGTAAGCGACCACTCGACGGTCCTGTTCTCGGAGGAACTCCCGTTTGGAACACGGACGCGGTAATCGACGAACCCACGTATTGTCCCATTCGGTGCGATGTAGAGTGGGGTTTCGCCGGATTCGAGGTGACCCCGAGTCGACGGCTGGACCGCAAACACTGTCGCATGGGCGTCCTCGATGAACACACCGTCTTCGAGGGATGCGTGAGGCGGATGAACGGACGTGTCCGACCCGCCGGCGTCGAGATCTTCGAAATCGTTTCGAGTCCACGTGGCGGCAGTCGCGGGCGGCCGCTTGAACGTGATGTCCGTCCCATTCGCGAGCTGGTGAACGGACGTGCGGTCCTCCCCGTAGCGCTGACGGTACTCTTCTTGGCTGATGTAGTTATCCGCATCGCGAGACCAGAGCGTGGCTGACTCGTTCTCAGAAAGGCCGTTCCCTTCAGTACCCGGACGTGGTGGATCAGCTGCGACGACACCCGTGACTAGGCTCGTCACGAACAGGGCGGCCATGAGTACGGAGAGCTCTCGTTGTTCCATGGGGGCTCGCGACGGGGATGGTAGAGTGACTTACCAGGGGACGAGGTCGACGCACTGCGCCAGCGGGAGGCCCATCATCGACCCGGCGACCGTGTACAGTGGGCCGAGAACGACGAGGACGACGGCGGACTTCATCGCCGAGCGCTTGTGGCGCTTCAGTCCCTTCTTCTGCTCAGGGTTGAGGGTGAACATCTCGATGAGGGAGTCAGCCTGCCAGACCACGGCAAGGCCGACGATGCCGAGTCCGGTGGTCAGCTGGAAGAAGCCCTCAATCATGCTTGGCAGGTTGTCCGCGCTGCAAACAGCGCTGGACTGTGCTGCGACAGGCTGGACAGCGAACAGACTCAACAGCACAACTGTAAGGACGGCTTGTCTGGAGACTTTGCTCACTGCCGTGGACTGACTGTCAGTACGATTCTCAGACGTCTCGGAGGGTTTACTGTCCTGTGACATTGCGGGTTATTCCTCTGCGTCTTCGACGAGTGCCTTCAGATCGGCGTACCGATTGGTCTCGTCGACAATTTCTTCTTTCGTGTAGCCCTGCTCGCGAGCCCGTTCGAGAAGGTCACGGAGGTCGTCGGGATCGACGTCGCGGACTTCCATTTCCTTGCGAAGGGCGCGGCGATAGAGGGCGGAAGCGTTGATGTGGTCGTTCCACATCAGGTACAGGTCATCGATGTCTTCGATGGTGACTGACCGAGTTATCATACGTGCGAGTATGGGTATGCACCAACGGAGTCGTGGTACACATTGTCGGAAAATTCGGGTGAGAATAAATATTTTCTGGATATGGAGAATGTTACTAATCTGTGAATAGATCAGGGGTATTTGGCCCGAAGACGACACCGAATCAATCTTAACCAACGTCTCAGGTGAGACGTTGAGTATCGTTGGTTAAGTCTTCTTGAGCGGACTCGTCATTCCAACTCTATCTACTGGAACGAAATTAGGTGATAGCGTTCGTTGACGACACTCCTTGCGTTAGACTGGAAGCGTTAGACAGTACGCCTCAATGTCTGGCGCAAGGGATATCACCTGCTCTCGCTTCCGTAGCTCTGCCTTTCGTGACTCGATCCGGGTTTCCAGCTGCTCAAGACGTTGTTTTTGGTTCCGAATCGCGATGCGCATATCCGAACCTGTTGTCGCTTTTTGCTCGTACGAATCGATGAACGACTGGATCCGATCTCGTTCTGCTTGCTCATAGGCTTCCAAGTCAGAGAGTTCTTTCTGAACGTCCTGCTGACGGGTTTCGAGCAGATCTTCGCGGATATCGGCGACCATACTACTGATGTACCTCTCAGCGGCGTCCTCAAGGTCGTCCCGTTGCTTGAGTAGCCGAGATACTGTACTCTCATCTGGACGGGCGTGAACCGTTTCTGCATCAAGGACACGCTGGCCGAGTGAACGCTGGGCGTCAAGTCCAGCGAGGTCGACGTAGACGGGAATGAGCTGCTCGCGAATCGTCTTGCCGGTTGCATCTTCGAAGGCGACTTTGTAGACGAATGTGATGCCGGGTTGGTCGACGAACGGCAGCAGCTTCATTCCGGCCTTCCCTGCGTGCTGTTCCTGCTGGAGAACCAGATCACGGAGAGCCTGTAGAACATCCGCGTCCGGAGAGAGGTACTCGATCCCGTCGTGATCAATGGCGAAATCGCGGCTGAAGGTGAACGGGCCCATCGTCTCAGGCTGACCGCTGTTAGTTACTTCTGGTGGGACTTCTGCCTCGTACAACTGGTTTCCACGTTTCTCGACAGAGCCCTCGAACGCCTCGATAGCTCGGGTAAAGAACTCCCGGATCTCCTGTTCACTTCCGAAGACGTCCTCTGAGTCGTCGACGATCGACTGAATCTCTTGTCGACTCTCGGCGTCGAACGTACTGCAGTCGATGAGACTCCGTTCGTACCACTCGAGGAGCGTCTGTTCACGCTCTTCCATCAGCTCCTCGAGTTCCTCCTTGGTGGCTGAGGCTGGTTCCTGGTTCTGGACGGATTTCATCAAGAGAGAGTCAATGTTGACGTCGTCCAGCATCCCGAGGACGTCCGCCGTCGCACCGACCTTCGACCGAATCTCCTCGACCTTGTCCTGGAGGAGCTCAAAGATCTCGGATTCCCGTGTGCCATCGAACTGGAAGTTCCACACCTTGACCTCCTTGTCCTGGCCGTAGCGATGGATCCGACCGATACGCTGTTCGAGGCGGTTCGGATTCCACGGGAGTTCATAGTTGATCATAATGTGGCAGCTGTGCTGGAGGTCGATCCCCTCGCTGGCCGCATCGGTCGCCATCAGTAATCGCGACTTCCCGTAGTTGAATTCGTCTTCGATCTGGGCTCGGTTGTCTTTGCTCACGTCCCCGTGGATGGTCAGAATCTCGTCTGCCCACGGTTCGTCGGCGAAGAGATCGAGGAGATAGTCCAGTGTATCGCGGTACTCGGTGAACAGAATGAGCTTCTCGTCCGGGTGTTCCTCGAAGAGCTGCTCGATGTAGCGTTTGACCTTCCGGGCCTTGGTGTCGACTGGAAGGTCCTCGGCCATCGCGACAAGTTCCTGCAGGGTGTCGATCTCCTTCTGGAGTGCCTCATCACCCTGGGCGACCGTGAGGCGTTCGAGTTCCTGCTCCGCCTGTTCACGGTCAGAGTCCTCCAAGTCCTCGCCTTCGAGGTAGGCCGTCGCATCGGTTGAGAGACCTCGCTCATCGGGTTCGAGCAGCCCGTGAAGGCGACGTCGGAGTGTCTCTCGAATCGCGCCTACGCTGCTCACAAGCCGCTTTTGCATGAGCGCCATCGCGAATCCGACAGCGGGCTCGTTCAGCTGATCAGATCGGTTGTAGACCTCGCGGACGTACTCAGTTACGCGCTCGTACAGTTGCTCCTCTGCGGGCGACATCGAGACGGTGGCCGTCTGGACGTCTCGCTCGGGGAAGATGCGCTCGCCGTTGTCGTCGTAGATGGTCTCCTTCCCGCGCCGAATCATGACGCGGTTCACCGTCTCCCGTGTGAGGTCCTGGTCCTCGGCGACGAGGAACGGGTCGATATAGCTGATGAGAGATCGGAACGCCTCACCCTTCCCGTCATGCGGTGTTGCACTCAGCAACAGCAGGGATTCACAGTGATTAGCGACGCGTTCGGCCATAAGCGAGGTCTTGCTGGGGGACTCGCCCCGCTTGCTGGCCTTGTGCGCTTCGTCGATGACGGCGACGTCCCAGAAGGCGTTCTCGATCTCGGACTGGAACTCGTCTTGACGGAGGAACGCCATGCTGGTGACTAGACGCTGGCCCTCCTGGTCCCAGATGTTCGCCTCCTCGCCGAGTCGTCGACGCTCGGCGTCGACCCACTGGCGGTCCGCAACCGTGAGATCGATATCGAAGAAGCGCTCCATATCCCGAATCCACTTCTTCTGGAGGTGTGCTGGAACGAGGAAGAGGACGCTGTTAGCTCGATTTCGGGCTTCGAGTTCTTTGAGGATGAGGCCCGCCTCGATGGTCTTCCCGAGACCGACATCGTCGGCGATGAGCGCTCGCTGGCGGAGCTTCTGCATTACCTGATTCACACAGGCGAGCTGGTAGGGTTCGAGACGGACGAGCGAGTTCGAGATGCTCAGGAGTTGCCCCTGCTCGTGGGCCATCTTGAGCTGGAGCGCCTCGGTTCGGAGGTCGAACCACTCCGACGAGACTGCTTCGTGTCGGGGGTGGAGGTCTGCTACTTGGTCCTCGAGGGTATCGAGTGCATCACTGCTTGGTTCGACGGAGACATGGTCGAGACAGACCGTCTTCGCACCATCACCCTCAACGTAGACCCGGAGGTACGGGAGGTTTCCGACCTCGTACGTACGGATGACCTCCGCTGGATCACCGTTGAGTCTAATGCGATCTCCGGGGTCGAATTCGATACTCATCGGAATGAGAGGTGATTAGTTGACGACCTTGTCTTCCACGATTTCGGGGACAATCTTCTTTTCGGCGAGAGGTTGGATGTTGATCTCAACACCATGCTTTTTAACAGGATCATATCCTGATGTTAGCACCTCGGAGAGAGCTCGCTCCTCCCAATCAGAGGGCAACGTCTTTGAAAGTGAATCACATTTATCATTAATCTCTTTCCCTAGTTCAACGTCTTCGTCAGTTTCCGCAGCTAGTTTTGCTAAGAGTCGGATTTCGCCTTCGAGACCTTCTCGTGGTTCCCCATTCTCAAGATATTCTTCGCCTTTGCTGAAGTAGTAATTCATGAAAAAGATGCCATTGCTACCATAATGAGTAGTCCCGACAAGGTCGTCGAAATAGATAAAGAGATCATACAAATGAGCCCCAACAGGTGATGTACGATCCTTACTGTATTCCTTACAAGCGGTTTCTAAATCCTCTAATGCGGTAATCCATTCTTCTCTATTCTCAGCTACCCTCTCATAAAATGTTGGACTGAATAAATTTTCAAACTCATCCGGGTCCATCTCTTCTTTGAGCTTATCTAGAGTTTCAAGTCTTGTCTCCGTTCTTCTTCGAAATTCGGCGACTTTTGGCTTGAGGTCCTGAGCAATTGCTTGTACACTATCATCATCTTCCCGAGTGTGAGTAGCACTTAGTTCAAGAGCCATCTCTTGGAACTCGTTAATCTGTGTGAGTGCCCTTTCATATCGATCAAACTCTTCAGCGGCCTTAGCTTGCTCAGATGTCGACAAGGAACTATCCGACCGACGCTGGTCCGCCGCGTTTCTTCGTTCTCGATAACTAGATTTCAGTGGCTCAATGTACCTCGATTCGATGCGATCAAACAATCCTGCATCAAGCTTCTGATAATCGATAAGGCACCCTAATCCTTCTTCCTTGGAGTCCGATACAAGTCTTCTCGAGGTTAGTTTCCATAGAATAGGTGTGTTCTCAGTTTGCGTGAGGTGATAATCGAATAATTCATTTTCAATCCAAAATTCAAGATTCGGGTATGCGCCCTCATCTGGCTTTTTATCACCGAGTACCTGATCTATTTCTGCGATTCGATCTTCCGCATATTCTCCGAACAATTTGCTGAGATTCGCAACAACCATTTCATGAAGTGAATCTTCCTCTTCAATCGAATCGCCCAATAGGACAATTCCATCATCATCTTGGTGTACCACATTTACGCTAACATGATGTACCAACTCTTTCACCAGCTCTTCATCATCTTTTCTTTCAACGAAATCGTAAGAATCTGATTCTGAGGACTCAGCTAAGGGATTCTCACTCGTTCGAAGAGCAATCTCTCTAAGAACCGCATCCCTCTCTGATTCATCCAATTCAAAGTAATCGAATAATATTTCGTCAATTCGGTTACTTCTCTCGCTAAGACGTTGTTTTATTGTATCTCGGTACCGGTGAGCAGCCTCTAGAAGAGTCTCTAAATTACTATCGGGACCATATTTCTCTGGAATATCTGTTGGTGTGATAGAGTCTTTCAAGTCCCGATGGGGATGTCTTGAAAGCGGTAAATCAGTCTGTTTACCTAGTACCTTGGCCAGTAACGGACCACTGTAATATGGAGAATTGAAATCATGCTCTCTAGCTGCCAAGAGGTCACCTGCTGCGTCCTTCGCAGTGGATTCTAGTTCAGTTATCTCGGCCAAATCCGTGTTCCACGGTATCTTAGAGATCTCGCCAACATTCCAATGTCTACCTGTCGTTTGGGCGAGCATTAGATATGTGAATAAATTCGAGTTTGCATAGGCCATTACATGCCAGATATTGTCATTAGGTATGAAGACAAAACCAGAATGTCCGAAGATTGACTGTCGGTACTTCCCAAGCAGCGTAATCAGCTGAATTGAATCGCTAAATTAACCACAAGAAAGTGTCTGGATCTGGATGTGTTCACCATACCTGAT
>Ga0208135_100265_pt1 | contig 37516 bp, 38 predicted proteins | sample AntDeeMetag02WF5_FD_184757 | JGI IMG/M metagenome (GOLD analysis project Ga0208135, IMG submission 184757) | Saline lake microbial communities from Deep Lake, Antarctica - Antarctic Deep Lake Metagenome 02WF5 (SPAdes) (version 2) | ecosystem: Environmental > Aquatic > Non-marine Saline and...
TCCCTCCATCCTGCCCGTGCAGAAGCGGGCAAGGGTGAGGTTGTTCGCCTATTAAAGGAGGTCGTGAGCTGGGTTTAGACCGTCGTGAGACAGGTCGGCTGCTATCTATTGGGGGTGTTACGGTATCTGACGGGAACGTTCGTATAGTACGAGAGGAACTACGAATGGGTGCCACTCGTGTACCAGCTGTCCGAAAGGGCACGTGCTGGGCAGCGACGCACCACGGGGTAAGAGCTGAACGCATCTAAGCTCGAAACCCACCTGGAAAAGAGATACCATTGAGGCCACTCGTAGAAGACGAGTTCGATAGACTCGGGGTGTACGCACCAAGGCAACGAGGTGTTGAGCCCGCGAGCACTAACTGGCCAAGCCACACATTCATACATTACATCGCATTGGATCCGTGACGCGAGAACGGGTCCGGACGTAAACTGGACTACACATACACACGGTTTGAGACACACCACCGATTACGGTTTCTTGGACGGAAGTCCAAGGCTCGGAAGACGTGACATCGTCTTCCGTTGTGCAACGGTTCGATTCCGTTGATCGGCGTTAGGGCGGCCACAGCGGCGAGGTACCTCCCGTACCCATCCCGAACACGGAAGATAAGCTCGCCAGCGTTACGGTGAGTACTGGAGTGCGCGAGCCTCTGGGAAACTCGTTTCGCCGCCTCCACTCATACTTTCAACCCCGCACAGCGCTGCTTCGGCAGTTGCTGTGCGGGGTTTTTTGCAGTTTTGCACGCGATAGCACCGCATAGCGACTTGTGCCGTACCGCTATGCTTAAACGAACGCAGTAACAACGATAGAACGCGCCAAGGTGGCAGAGTCCGGCCGAACGCAGCGGCCTGCAGAGCCGCCCATCGCCGGTTCAAATCCGGCCCTTGGCTTGATTTTGCCGTTCCCAAGGCTTCTAAAGCCATTTTTCACCAACGGTGGTTGTGGTCACAAAGCCCCGAAAGGGGCCGTTCACGGTAGGATTGACCACCATGAGCCGCTATAAATCGCAAGATGGCGAGGGGATGGTTCAGGGAATCCCAACGGCCACCCAGCCGTCCAAGGTTGAATTGAACGAGAAGCAAATCACCGACTACCAGCACCACCGCAAGCGGATGCTAAAGTGGTGCCTCAACCTCGGGAAAGACCCCGATGAGGCGGTCGGGTACTCCGAGGACACCATCCGCGTCCGTGCGGGTCACATCGACCGCTTCTACCGATGGGTCTGGAACAACGCGTCGGACGGGTACACCACGCAAGTCACCGAGGAGCAGGCAGATCAGTACCTCAAGGAGCTGGCCTACCGAGATGACCTGTCACGGTCGACTGCGAACAAGTACAAGAAGGCTCTCCAGATGCTTTTCAAATGGCGGTCGCACGATCTCGGCGAAGACCACGACTGGGAACCTGCCCTCACCTTCTCGACGAACGACACCAGCAGCCAGCCGCGTGACTACCTCTCCCGAGACGAACGTAAGCAGCTCCGTGAGGGTGTCCTCGAACTCGGCGACGAGATTCCAAGCTACAAATCCGTTACACCCGAAGAACGTCGGCGCATCAAGAAACTTCTCGCCGTCCGTCTCTCGAAGCCACTCAATGAGATTGGCAAGGACGACTGGAAAGAGGAACGGTCGTGGAAGTATCCCTCGATGATCTACACTACCCTCGACGCTGGGCTCCGCCCAATCGAGGTTGGACGGGCGACAACGGATTGGGTTGACATCGACAACGCCGTTCTACGAATCCCAAAGGATGAGTCTTCGAAGAATCGTGAGAACTGGACGGTCGCACTTGGTGAACAAACTGCTGACGTCCTCGACCGCTGGCTCACCGAGCGTCAAACGTACACGCGGTACGATGGACGGGACGAACTCTGGCTGACCCGTCGTGGTAATCCCTATTCGTCGAGCTCGTGCAATGGCCTCCTCCGTCGTGTACTGGAATACACCGACATCGATAGGGACGTGACGTGGTACTCCATCCGTCACTCCGTCGGGACGTATATGTCCGCAGAGGCTGGACTCGGCGCGACTCAACAACAGCTCCGCCACAAGTCGTCGCAGACTACGCTCAAGTACGATCAGGCCCCGCCAGAGGAACGAAGAGACGCTCTCGATAGGATGTAATCATATCGCAGTACGATCGTAGTCGAGTTTGAGGGATGTCGGTGCTAAGATTGCAGGTAAGAGCATCGAAATGATGCCGACGACGAGTAACGTGGGTTCAGTAATCCCTGTCGCGGCGGTAGTCCACGCGATCGCAATCCCGGCAGATGATCGCTAGCGGCCGATCCTGATTGATGTAGACGTCACCGCTCCCGCAGGAGGGGCAGGCTGCCCAGCTATCGAGCAGTCGGTTGATACTCATACCCAATCTGACGCGCTCTTACCGCATAATTCTCCGGCATAAGTATTACGTGGGTAGTCTGTTCAATCCACGTTCGAGATTAGCGTCTTCACAGAACGCTGTTTTCCGCGTATTCGGGGTACTCGGTGTAAACGTAGTCGATTAGCTTCTGGAGCGAGACATCATTAAAGTCGTCCTTGATTGCCTCAGTCGTCTCTGCAAGCCCATCGGGACGCCGGTCTTCCAATTCTTCCCGTACAAACTCTCGCCCTTTCGACGTCAGGACGTAGTCGTATTGGATAACATCATCGTCGAGATGTTGTTCTCGCTCTTCGACGAGACCGCGACGGCGTAGCTGATCCAAATCGTCGTACAACTCCTTCGCGAAGGGGCCGTAATCGTATGCTTGGAAAGGATAGCCCCAATCGAGTGGGTCTCCTTGTTCCTCCATTCGTTTCTGGATGAGGAACATAAGCTTCTGCAGGCGTGTTCGACCTTCCACAGGTTCCTCATCCTCTGCCCCTAAGAGGACGAGAGGAAGGAGTTGTCTACGCCTCATTGTTAATCTCGTTTCCGTTGTTATACATATCTTCAAACTCCTCCGTCATAACGCTCCCGATGAAATCATCCTTGAAAACTACTGTTGACTTACCGCTGTTCGCGTGGAGCAATAGATACTCGCCATCCGCCACATAGAAGGAGGTCTTTTGCGCTTCATTCACGAGTCGGACATCGGCACCAGCATCCGCGAGACGACTCAGGCGATCTGTGGCGTTTGATCGTCCTACAAGACGGACTTCGAGACCATTCTCAGTCGTTTCCACGAGGCCATCTAGCGTCTCTGGGGTGGTCAAAGGGAGACGATTGTCAAATCCGATGAGATGCTCTTCAGCGAGATCGATCAGACGTGCCAGTTGACTGTTCATCCCCTGCCGCCCGGACAGAACCCACGCGTGGCTTTCCGAGGGTGGAGAGGAATCCTCCTGAATTTCCCATGCCTCCTGCAACTCCTGTTCGACATCGCCGAGTTGATCGTTGAACTCGGCCCGTTCCTCCCGGATGACGTATCTCGGATTCTGTGCCGCGTATCGCTTTGGGTCACCGCGTTCCCTCACGTATCCCCGATTAACTAACTTCTGCATCTCCGAGTACACCTTCGAAGAGGGGATGTCGACGATGGTGCTGATGTCGCTGGCCTTGAGTTCGCCATACTCAACAAGCGCACAGTAACATGCCGCCTCATTCTTGCCCCAACCGATCTCTCGAAGGACTTCCTCGGCTCCGTTCATGGTACTACTACTCAATCGTCGTAGTAGGATACTACATCTAAGTATTAATGACTTGGGTACTAATCGTAGTTGTCCAAAAATCTTCATTATCACACCGCCCTATATGTCCACACGTGAGTGAGAAAGAAGCCGACGTAGATGCAGGCGAATCGACCGTCACGTTCACCGTCAAGTCGGGGCGTGGCGACGCAGAAGAGTTCACCTTCCAGAAGGGCACCAAGGTGGGTGAAGCCGCCGAGGAGGTCGCCGACGCGTACGGGTACGACCCCGACGATCCTACGTTTGTCCATCCGGACGAGGGAGAACTCGACCGCAACAAGCCCCTTGCCCGGTACCATCTCGACGGCAACACAGTCAATCTCGTCAACGAGGAGCAGGGCGTATAGACGTGCAGGCGGATGTTACTCGGGCGCTGGTCGAGCGCCAACTCGAGGATGTGAAAGAGCTGTGCCAGACGAACGGCTGGGAGGTCGAAGCCGACCTCGATACACTAACCGTCGAGGTACGTATGGAGAGCCCGGAAGACGGGGAAGAGTACGTCGTTCAGTTCGACTGTGAGGGGTACGACGAGGAACCTCCCTATGTGGAGATGGTACATCCCGAGACAGGAGAAGTCGGCCACTATGAGGCGTATTTCAATGACAGAGGCAAGAGCCAGAGTCTCATCGCGTTTGGAGACGGAAGAGAAGACCCTGTCCTCTGTCACCAATACAACCGTCGAATTTACGAGGACGATGCGACTCCTCATAGCGACTGGACGATGGGCGACTGGCAATCCGATGCTGGGAATCTGACCACGCTCGGCGACATCCTCTTGGACATCTACCGCCGCATCAGCGAACCAGAACGTTATCAGGGACGGTGGGACGGCCAGCGATGAGCTTCATCGCTTCTATCCGCATGGCTGCCCGGCGCATCCTTACTCCCCAGAGCGACGACGCTCCCGAAGAAGACTGGGAGCCACCGGGACTTCTCGTCACCGAGGAGGTTTGCAGGGAGACGCGGCGCGGTCTTCGCAGCCACTCTCCCTCACACGAAGACCACGAGGGGGTCGTCTACTGGGCCGGTCAGTCTCTGCCGGACGAGTCTACAAGAGTCGCTCTCACGGTCATCGTCCCGGAGGCCACTACATCTCCGGGATCATATGACATCTCCCCTGTAGCGAATGCGGCGGTGATAGACGCCATCCACGACCACGACCTCGAACTCGTGGCCACCGTCCACAGTCATCCCGGCGAGCGAACGAGCCACTCGGAGTTGGACAGCGAAGCGGCCCAGCTTCCGCACGAGGGGTACTTCTCGATCGTCGTTCCGAACTACGCCGTAGACGGCGTCCGCCCATATACCGACTGTGGCGTCCATGTCTACCACGATGGTGACTTCGTGGAGCTGGAAGCATCAGCGGTCGAAAAACGGGTCGAGACACTCCCCTCGGCACCATCTTTCATCGACAGTAGAGACCGATGACCACACTACCACCTCCAGACGAGTTTTACGCCGCACGTGACGATCGGACGAACAAAATCAGTGATGGGACGGATTACCGGGATGCAGCGATACTCGTCGCTGGTGAACGTGATGTGTTGTCGACGTACGCTGGTCGAGTCGCCGCCCGGACAACTCTGAACCTCCTCAGTCGGTTCGCCCGGAACGTCGACGTGGCTTTCCCCTCCGTCCCGGCCGACAACGAACTGGCACCGACTGCATCGACGCTTGCCGAACAATCGATAAAGCAAATGCGGGCCGCCGACCCTCACGGCCGCTTCGGTCTGACGCGCACCCCAGACCCCTCATCGTACGACTGCATCGTTGCCGTGGGCAACCCTGACCTTGAATCGGGAACCACGCCGACGATTCGACTCGACGGTGGTGGCTGGCTTGCTCGCGTCGTGAGGGACGCGCCCGTAGAGCCTCTCTCCACTAGAGACGAGAACCCTATTGGGCCCGCTGTAGCCGCGTGCCTCGGAGGAGCGGAGGCGTTCAAGACTGCCGTTGGAGCATCTGAGGCGTCCCTGACCCACGCGGTGACCTACGACGCGTTCCACCACGAAGCACACGAGGTTACAGCCGAGCCAGCCAACCCGAACCTTCCCTCGTCGATCGACCTCGGTACGGCACGAATGGTTGGCGTTGGATCCGTGGGTTCCGCAGCTGCATACTTCCTCGGACGGCTCCCGGTTGAGGGTACCCTCCAGTTGGTCGATTTCGATCCAGTGGAGCTGGTGAACCTTAATCGATCGCCGCTATTCACTGCCCGCCATGCTAGCGAGGGGACTGCGAAGGTGGACGCTGCAGCCGACTTCCTCGGCGATCAGATGGAAGTCCGACCCTTCGAGGGAGACTACGCGTCCTTCACCGCGACCGACCCGGAGCCTGCGGATGTGGTTCTTCCACTTGCAAACGAGCGGAACGTTCGCCGTAGCATCCAGCATAATCGGCCACCCCTGATGGTACACGCTTCCACGGGCCAGTCGGACGTGTTTTTACGACGCAACATCCCACTGAAAGAGCCGTGCCTCCTGTGCCACTTCCCACCCGATACGGCTGATACTGATGCGGCCTGTGCCGAAGGAGAGGCGCCAACTGGCCACGAGTCGGAAGATAGCGGGCCAGATGCCGCCTTCCCATTCGCATCGTTTCTGGCTGGCTGCTTCGTGGCCGGCGAACTCGCCAAACTCACTCTTGATGGCTACCCATCTGTCAAGCCCGTCGCTCTCGTCCGAACGTTGACTGATTTAGGAGGTGTCGGTGCAGTGACGCAGTATTCCCCAAACCGGAGCGAGTGTCCCTTCTGTCCCGAGGACTACCCCGAGGTACATCGAAATACCATTGCTGGGACTCAGTTTGAATACCTCACGGGGGATGACCCGTGATGTCCCTCCTGAACAACCGATACCACAGTGATCGGATTTCTCCGTTTAGCGTCCGACAGAGGAGAGAGATATGGGGTGCTGATACACGATGGGAGTAATGAGTAAACTCATCGGTGCAATCGTCTATACCATCAAGACACCGTTCACGAACGGCTTGAATGCGTACAGGTACGGCGAACCGATTGCCGCACTTCTTGCGTTTGATTACTTCCTGTTACAGGGACGGGTTACGAAGGCCGTCGTATCCTACGCGTCCATCCGAATTCTACCACCCCTGACCGTCGAAGATCTCAAGATAGTTGGTGCGATCGTGCTAGGGGCTGCCGTTTTGATGGGCACGAAATATTTCGTCGCGATGGTGTTCCGCGATTTATGACCGAATCAGACCAGTCTCAAGTGGTGCTAAAGGGCGAAATTCACACCAGCGAAAGCGACCTCACAGAGGAGCGCGAGCTTCTCGTCGAGGGAGTTGATGCACTCGTACTCGAAGGAGAGCGTGAAGACGCGGACTATGGACTGCTCCGGAGCTGGTACGCGACTGCTATGTCGATTGTTGGGCTCGTCCTCTTTGATACGCTCTATACTGATCATCGCGTTCTGGTCGACTTAGCGGAAGCCCAAGACGCGGAACTGGTTGCCACTCGAGAATCAGATGCTGAACTCGTCGAAAATGCGAACCCGGTTGTAGAAATGGTTGCTGCTGTCCTCTTCTACGGTATCTTTGTCGGTAGTGTCTTTTACGGCCTCTTTACCGGGAATACGCTTGGAGGCGCTTTTCTGCTTCTCGGGGCGGCACTCCTCCCCGTCCTCGTTCTCCGTCGGCATGGCATGAACCGAACTACCGACAAATTGAATCGTGACCAGATCATCGCCGACAAGGTTGCCGAAGTTGCTGAGGAGGCCGATCGAGTAGTCGCAGTAGTCGGGGGCGACCATTTGGACAGTGTCGCAGAGAGACTTCCCGACGAGATCACTCCAGAAAAACGGACGCCAGCCTACGGCATCTACTCGTGGGAGCACGCCAAGGAAGTCGCAACGCCAGCCTTCACTGCTGTCAGTGTGCTGTTCGTCCTGTATCTAGTAATTCTTGAGCTGTTCCAATGGATGCTGCTTCTGGGCTAAAATCGGGGTGGCCTTCATTATCCTTCTTGGCCGTAGTGTTCCTTGATGTAACCCTGCTCTCGGAGAAACCCGAATCGGTTGCCGTGGTTGCCAATAATACCGCACTTCGGTTCGCTCTCGTAGTGGTGTCGTAGTGTCTCGTCGTCCGTAATGACGGCACCGTGGTAATGGTCGAATAGCTGTGTCACGTCTACGAGTTTCGACCCATCGAGCAGACACCAAGCATGCTCAATTCCCCCGATGTCAAGGTCTGAGACGGCAGCGAAGCCCTCGGCGTATTTGAACCGGCTGTCGTACGCCCACATCTGGAGGGCGTTGGCGAAGCAGGCCTTCATCTGAGGCTCAGTCCCTCGGATGGCATCCGCGACAAGTTCTCTTTCGTCATCCGTCAGGGTATCCGAGATTGCGATGGAACGCCCTGCTATCGTTTCTTCTGTTATTGTACTGCTGTCCACAGCCTCGCCGTGATCGGCGATATACGCGTGAACCGGCGACAACTCGCGCGACGCGAGAACGTGCTCAGTTACCGGATTTCCCATCCACCCACGCGTGAACGACTCGCCGGTTTAGCCCCATCGCCTCAAGGGGTTGTTCTCAGTATGACTCCCCCACCACTCGGTTCCGATGTAAAGAGCACATGAGGGTAGATGTCCCCTCTGGTGTCTACCGCAGTTCTTCTTCCAAGACCGGCGTCAGTTGTTCGTGGAACTCTACCAACCGATCGACTGCCCACTCTTTGAGTTCCTCGTCGTCCAGCGCGTCGTCTAGCCGTCCGACCTCGCGTTTGACATAGAGCCGCGTGTACCCGCTACTCCCGTACTCCTCGTAATGGATCTCCTCTGGCACATCCAGCGAACGGTCTTCAATCGCCGACTGCATCGTCTCGAGCAACTCCTCATTCCGTGCGTAATCGTCGAACTGGAAGTTCATCACGACGTGGAACTCCTTGTCGCCGGGATCACCCTTGAAGTGCCAGACGAACTCAACGTCCGAGTGGCCAGCCGGGATCGTGAGCCAGCTGTCGCTGCTCGCGCTCCTGTTCGTGACGCCGGGAAGTTCTTCTTTGAAGCGTTCGAGTACCTCGCCGAAGAACCGTCGGTACTTCTTCTGCTTCGGCGACGCCTCCCGCTCCTTGATCTCCTGCGTCTCGTCAACACCGATGACTGTCGGAACGAACATCTCGGCGTCGTCTCGCTCGTAGTAATCGAATTCGACGCAGTTGATCTTCAGGTCGTGGGTGTCTCGCAGCCAACGCGTCATCCGGCGAACGTCGTCGGTGATCGTGTATGCGACCAGCATGAGCTGGGGCGACTCCAACCCCTCCGCGAACTCTCGCTCGAAGTCGTTGATGTCGAACTCCGAGTCCTCCTCGTGCTCGAACGCCCCGTAGAGTTCCTCCAGCGATTCGTAGTCAGTGAGGTCGAAAAACTCGTCCTGATCCAGCCGTGCCAGCGAGGACGCGTAGTCGAAGAGCTGGGTGACGGCTGAGCGTGGAGATCGGTCGCGCTTGAATTCGATCGTCGTGAGCGTCCCCCGCTTGTCGCACACGAGCAGGTCTGGCTCCTTGCCGGTTGGCAGCTGGAGTTTACTCCCGAGGACGACGTTCTCTCGAGTCGTCAGCGTCCCCATCACTAACCTTGGATCGCTGTGGATCACTTCGTGGAGATCGTCCTCCAGATGTTCCTCGCTGTACTCCACCTCTTCGAGATACTCGATCTCGCCCTCCTGGCGGCGGAAGCCGATCAGTGACATTACTGATGGATGCGGGCGGTCGTTCAAAGGGTCTTCCGGCGCTAAAAAGCTATTTACGAGGCCTAGTGTTGAGGGTGTTCAAGTTCGTTCACACCTCGAATATATCCTCTGTCGTCCTACTTTGGAGGAGCACTACGCGAACGACCCACTCCGGAAGAGTCCGCTTCAGTTCCGGGCTAGCGTGGGGACGGCAGTACGAACTGGAGGTCAACGTCAAACCGGTCGGCCAGTTCGTGTAACTCTTGCTCGGCGGCAACATCCGCGTCCCGCCGAAGGAGGTCGTAGTTGGCGAACACCACGCACCGACGACTGACATCATCGGGAAGCTCACCCAACCGTTTGATGTCGGTGGCGATGTCGTGATACTTGCTAGCGTCGTCATCTGGCCGATACCGAAGGTAGTTGATGTTTTTGACGTACTTGAACTCGGCTGCGGCGACTAAGTCGCTCGGGACGAACTCCTGCGTCCCTCCTGTGACCGTCACTCGTAGATCGTCGGCGAACACGCCCAAGTCGAGACGTTCGCTGGCTCCAAATGGGAAGTCGGCACCTCCAATCTCACACTGTACACGGTCGATCTCGGTGACCTCCTGGTATCGAGAAGTGTAGGCCTCGTGGTCGGGAATGTTGCCGCTCGCCCCTGATGATTCTTCGACAGTCACGTTGCCAACCGCCGCCGGCGGTAGCACAGCACACATCCGTTGCCGGACATCCTCCGCTAGCGCTCGTTCGTCGCTGTAGTTTGCCGGGTTCTGTAGGAAGGACTCCGCAACGGCCTCAATCGCGAAATCAAGTGCTTCCAGCCTCCGCGTCATACCGGACGTAGTGTGTATCGACGTTAGTATCCATCTACATATACCGCAGATTAGTGCGCCGAGGAGTTCCGTCGTTTACTCGCCGCGGTCGAACATCTCGATAGAGGCGATTTCTCCACCATCATCTTCCACAGGACTCCCGTGCTCGCCAACTCCGGTCGTCCAGTACACCTCCACCGGACGCCAATTCCCATTGTAGTCCTCCTTCGCGTGAATCACCCCACCCTGAACGTCCATCACTCTCTTGGGCAACAGAACAGCACGGAACTCGCCGTGTGGCGGTTCGCGGTGCGTCTCCTCCGCGAGAGGCTCGTCGATGTCGATGTCGTCGACACGCGTCTCCACCACACGCCCATCCTCAATCTCGACGCGAATCCACGAGCCTTCCTCGCGCGACTTGCGAACGGTCTCGAAGATCTCCTCCGGCGAGTCACTCATTGTCGTCACCCCGCCAGTTCTCCGCGAGTTCGTCGTGGAGGTAGAAGTCCAGCATATCGTCGTCGACACGGTCGGCAATCCAACCGCCCCAGAAGTCCTCGGTCACATTCCGTCCGAGCTTGCCTCCAAAGGCGCAGTCACACTGGAGATAGAACCCAGCATCATACGCCCCGTACTTGTGTCCCGAACGATGAACGACCACGACATACTGGCCGCACTCGGGACAGGTCAGCGGCTCGCCGTTGATGTTGGGGTACTCATCGTCTTCCGTGCTGTTCGCGGTCGAACCGTCGGATTGCGTCGTAGATCCCATCTGCACTTCAAACGGGATTGTACTTCACGGAGATAAAGGCAGGTACGTGAACTCTGCTCCGTTTCACCAGCACTTTTCTACGGGGATTTTGGAAGATAATACCCTGTGACGAAGGTGCCTAGCCCTCGCTAAGACTATCCTTGGCCGACAAGAGGAGATGGAGTTCCTCTGCGGAGAGAGCGTTCTCCTGAGAGTCGACTGTGTCCGGATGATACTCGCGGATGTAGTCGGCACACGCTTCCTTCATAACGTCATCATCGACATCAGCGTCCACGCCGATGAGTTCCGCGACGGCCTCTCGGTCGAACTCATCTTGATCATTGCCGTAGACCGCTGACTCGACCTCTACTCGAATGTCGTTCGATAACTCGGAGAACTCCTCAAGATCGTCATCATCCGTCGGATCGACCTCGGTAGCCTCCTTACCGAGAGTGATGACCTTACCTGCTTCCACACGTCCGTCGGAGACGTCTCCCATCCGGCGGGCCATCTTCACCACGACTTCACAGGCGCCAGCCATCTTCTCGTTGTTCGTCATCTTCCGGCCGTATCGATTATCGTTTGGCTTCAGCAATACTACCGATTTGATGATCTCACTGCAGAGCTTCCACGTCTGCCTCAGCCAGATGTCGTCGTCCGCAAACCACTCGTTGCTGTCCCACTCGTTGACCTCGACAGCCCAGTCGACGAAACCACGAACGGAATCCGGGTAGCACTTCTCGGGAACGGAGAGGTCTGAGGGATGTGTTACACTCGGGTCAGTCTGCTTTGCCGCGGCAACGAGTATGTCTTCGTACGCGTCATCGCCGACGACCGACTCATCGTTGCTCGGGTGGGGAAGAACGATTCCTTCGCCCACGAGTCGCTTTCGATAGTTTCGAGCAGACCCGGCGGAGAGCCCGAGGGTCTCCGTGATCAGTTTCTCTACCGTCTCTCGATCGAGCTGACCACCTATGTCTGCCTGCTTGTGGTTGATCATCGCTTGAACTGCCGGGAGGAGGTGCCTCGGTGTCTTCTTCACCCGGCTGTCCGGCCCGCCGACACTGATCTCCGCAACCACGTCGGGATCGAGGCATTCGTCGTGGTTCATCTCGTTCGACAGCGACGCGATTGTGGCTTCGGCGGTCGCAACCTTCGGCATCTTCCCCTCACTCTCGTCGTCACGCACCGGCATACCGTCTGAGCCAGCCTCATCCTTGCCGTTGTGGGTCGTCGAGTCAACGGTCGGACTGCGTGTCTGAGAATTATTTTTGACGTCGACGCGACCCGTTGTCGGGATGCCCTCCTCGATCGCCGAGAGCATCTTCTGCTGATTCGCCAACAGCTCCTCGAGCAGGTTGTCGCCGTGTTCGGCGTCCGGCGCGCTATACGTGTCGTCGACGAGGAACTGGCCTTCTTCAGTTATCGTCGAGTTCTCGCGGAGTCGGCGGAGGGCTTCGTCCATCACGTCCGCCTTCGAAAGGTTGGTTTGTTGCGCTACGGCGTCGACGAACTGCTGCAGGTCTTCGTCGACACGCTGTTGGAACGGGGTTCTATCACCCATCAGCGCCACTGACTGACGGAGTTGTGAATATAAACCGCTCGTCCCGGTATCTTCCCCCAACGGAATTAACCACGGTTTACATTTTGTAGACGTAGTAAGTAGTAGAAGAGGATCTTCAACAGAGAAAAGAGAGGTTGCGCGATGGTGACCAAGACAGGACACCGCTGCTAATGCCTCTACTCGCGATACCGGCTCTCTTGCAACTCGGCTCCTCGGAGCGACCGGTGAGACCAGCTCAAAAATAAATTCGTGCTCGGCCTTCAGCCGTCGTCGAAGGATAGAGGCACGGCCCACCTGAAACGTGTGGGTCGCCCCAGCCGGGGACGACGTGGTCTCTCACCGAATTTGCGGGTCTTCGCCGCGTTCTTCATGCGTTTCGTCGAGATCGACAAGTTCTCCGAGTTCATCCAATAGGAGCGGATCGACATCGACGCGTTCGCCGTCAGCAGTGTAGTAGATGCTCGTCGAGACTCGGTGATCAGGGTATTCCTGCCGGACGACGTGATAGTAGACGCTCAACTGCTTCCGGTACTCGGCCTCTGCGTGACGACCACGGTCGGTTTTGTAGTCCACAATCTCGACCCAGTCGTCGGTAACGTGAAGCAGATCGACGATCCCGGAGATCGTCACCTGTTGCCCGTCAACCGACACTGGGAGGTAGACGTTCTCCTCAACCCGGAACTTGCCGGGAAGCGAATCGAGGAACGTCTGCACGTTCCGTTCGTCGGGGGTTGTTGGCTCGACGACCTCCCCCATCGCATAGCGTTCGGCGAAATCGTGGAGGCGTGTGCCGAACTCCATCCCTTTCCCGTCCTCGACGTCGTTGAACACGCTATCGTCCATCAGGGAGTGAGGGGACTGACCGGACGGCGTCTCCGGAACCGGTACCGAAATCTGGAGTTGCGCTTGTTCCGTTCCACCGACAGTGACCTCCTCGATGTCCGGTTCGACTGTCGACGGCTCGAGTGGGAGGTTCTCGAAGAGAGGGCTCGGAGACTCTCCGGCGGAGAACAACACGTGGCTCTCTGCGCGAGTGATGGCGACGTACAGCAGCCTCCGTTCCTCGTCGTACTCTCGCCCCAGGCATTTCGAGAGAATCCGATACCGCCAGTTATCGTAGAGGTGCGGCCGACCATGCGCATCGGTGTAACGCTTGCTCTGTCGGAGACCGACCGGCTCCTCGTACCGAATCCGATCCGCGCCACCACCGGACGGCGGGAACCGGTGCTGGTTCATGTTTGCCATGATGACGATGGGATGTTCGAGACCCTTGGCGGCGTGAATGGTCTGTACTGTCACCGAGTCGCCGCCGGGGTTGTCCTCCACTTCGTGGGTGGCGTCGGCGTCGAGGCTCCGTTCGAGGAAGCGCACGATGTCCCCCCGATTGTGGTGGGTGCTGTCGAAGGTTCCCTGTAACAGCGAGACGAGCCCGTCCGCGTACGCGTCGTCGAATCCGTATCGATCGAACACCAGTCTCGCGATCCCGCCGATGGTCTCCGCCTCCGCGAGCCGGTCGCGGAACTCGACCATACTCGTGGGATACGCGCCGGTATCGAGGACGTGCTTCACCTCGTCGAGGGTATAGCCAGCTTCCTCGAGGACGACTGCCCAGCCGCGCTTGGAGTCCTGGTATTCGAGGATGCGCATCCACGCGAGCAGGAGAATCGACTGCTTGGTTCCGAATAGCTCGACGCCGCCTTCGTACGCCACGGGAATCCCGTAGTCTGCGGCACACGCCTGTAACTCGCGCCCGAAGTCACGCGTCCGGGTCAACACCGCGACGTCGTCGTACGTCGGCGCTCGAAGTTCGCCATCGTCCTCGACGGCGTACTCGCGATTGCCGACGATCTCCTGTATTCGCGTCAGGATCGCCTCCTGCTCATCATCGCACGTGAACGCCTTGATGTTGCTGTGGTCGTGCTCTGTTGTCGCTGCTAGCGATGTGATGTCGTCCTGTATCTCTGTGTCGACCTCCTCGCTTCCAGTCGCGGGCAGCGTGAGGCTATGCCCGGAGAAATCGAGAATGGACTGTGTCGAGCGGTAGTTCTCGACCAGCGAGATCTCGTTCACGTCGTCGACCAGGAAGTCGACCCGCGCGTAGTCACCGTTGAGTTCCCGTTTGTAAGTCTGGAGACGCTCCTCGAAGCGTCGGATGTTGTCGACCGAGGCGTACTGGAACCCGTAGATGCTCTGCTTCCAGTCGCCGACGACACAGAGGTTGTCCGTGCCGGCGAGCAACAGCGCGAGCTTGAACTGAATCTCGCTCGTGTCCTGAAACTCGTCGACGAGCACGTGGTCGAACTGAATCGACTCCCGAAGCGAGTGATCCTCACAGAGCATCGCGAAGGTGAACATCAGCAGGAAGCTAAAGTTCAGATAGTTCCGCTGGAGCGCGAACGCGATGTACTCGAGGTAGACGTCGTGGACGAATGCCTTCAGGTGGTCACGGTCTTCGTCGAACGCTTGGCTGGCCCACGCGTCGTCGATTTGTGGATAGCCGTCCCGGAGTTCGCCCTCACTTGGCGCGTCGGGCTCGTAGCAGCGATCGCGCTCGAACCCGCTCAGGCCGTCGCGCAAGTCCGACTGAGTCGCGCCGTTTGCGCCCTCGTTCGGCTCGTTGGCCTCGTCGAAGAGCGTCTCGAACGCCTCGTAGTCGCCGTCGAGGACGGACTCGCCGTCGCGGAACCACCCCTCGTCAGTCGGGAAGACTCCCTTGGCAGCGAGTTCCTTGATCAGATCGAGTAGCGATGTCGCGTCGTTGAGCGTCCTGAAGTAGTCGTGGTACTCGGGATGTGCTTCGATGAACTGGTCGAGGAACTCACGGAAGCGGTCTTCCTCGATGACTTCGTTCTCGAGGAGTTGCGTCGACGACGTAATCCGGTCGTCGATGCCGAGACGTGTCGGCGCGTCGAATCCGTGGCGAATGAGCAGGTCGTGGCAGTACCCGTGGAACGTGTTGATGGGTGCATCCCGTAATGCGGACATCGAGTAGTCGCAATTGGCCACGACGCGTTCCTTCATCTCGCCCGCTGCGTTGTTTGTGAACGTAATCAGGAGGATGTCCTCGGGTTCCACGTCGCCCTGTTCGAGGAGGTTCGCGTAGCGGCGAGTGATGGTGAAGGTCTTGCCAGTTCCGGCGCCGGCGTCGACGACGTGGATGCCGTTCGTCGCATCGATCAGTTCCTGCTGCCGCTCGTTTGGCTCGTACTCAGTCATCGGTTCGGATCAGGTCGCGGTGGGTGACTCGGTCGAAGTTCGGTTCCTCGACGGGAAACTGCGACGCGCGATACTGGTTGATACGGTCGATCTGTGCGTCGAGGAAGTCCTCGAACGCGTCGACCCCGCCCTCGAAGTAGTTGCGACCGTGAATCCGCACGAGCTTCTTGAGCGCGCTCTCGGTACCGTCTTCGACGTAGACGTAGTCTCCGACCTCCGCTTTCGCGTACTCGGTGAAGCGGGCCGCGAACTCGGTGGCGAGCAGCTCGTCGGTGTCGTCGGTCTCCGGGAAGTCGTGACGTTCGAAGAACGATGCGTACGCGTCGTACCCCAACCGTTCCAGTGTCTTCCGCCGGTCGTTGCTCTCGGCGACGCCCTCACAGAGTGCATCGAACGCCTCACGACTGCCAGCATACGTCCCGAACGACATCGGGTGGTAGGTGACTCGGACGAGTGCATCCTCGAGATCCGGTTCTCCGGCGACGACGTCGTCAACCAACTCCAGAAAGTGGAAGAAGACGAACTCGAGACGCTCGTCCGGATGCTCCTGTCGATGGTGAGCGAGGTAGAGTAACGCTTGGAAGTCGGGCTCGTCGCTAATCTCCTCGATGTTCGACCGTGAGACGACCTTTGACGCCGACTTGTGTCGGCCGCTCTTGTAGTCGAGAAGCGTTTCCGGCGCGTGTATCAGGTCGACTTTGCCCTTGCCGCCGAGTTGGGGACTCTCGAACCAGCGTTCGGTGATGGGCGAGTCGATCGACTTCTCGAAGTGGTCGGCGAAGAAGTTGTCTCCCTCCTGCCGTTCGTACTGGCTGTACTCCCGGTTGGTAGGTGGATCAGCGACGACGAACTGCTCGATCGTATCGAGGCCAATCTCAAACTCGGTCTCCAACGGCTCCCGTTCGACATCGGGGACGTATGGTCGCATCTCCGCCAGCATCAGGTCGACCAGCTCCGAGCGGTCGGTGCCTTCGACCACGTCGGGGTGATTGACGTAGAACTCGGCGTAGTCGTGGAAGAGATTCCCCTTCTGGAAGTAGTCTCGGTCGGGGTTGTCGACGATCCTGTCGAAGTAGTAGTCCCGCGGGCAGTTGACGAACGTGTTCAGGCTCGATTGGCTGACTACATCGATCTCGCTTGGCGCGACATCGACATCCTCCTTCTCGAAGCCGGCGTCGCCGTCACTACTAAGCCGAGTGTGGGGAATGTGCGGCAGGTCTCCGATCGTCTCGAAGTCGTCGTCGAGGAGGTCGTGGAAGTAGAGACACGGTGTGACGGGCTGGCCGGCGCTCGTCTCTTGTACCAGATAGTACTGATCGCGACCGTTCTGGAGGAGAATCTGGAACTGTCGAAGGTACTGCTCGTCCTTCGAGTCGGCGTCGATCCACGGACGGTCGAGAACACGGTGTGTCCAGTCCACGTCCATCCCGAGGTAGAACACGACCGGACGGTCGACGTAGGCCGCGGCGGTGGCGTCGGCGAGAAGAACGCCCGAGTCGTCGCGCTCGACCGGCACGTCGAACGACTGGAGGTAGAACTCGAGATCATCGACCGAGCCGTTCGTCACTCGTTCATCGTGGAGTCCCAGTTCCCGCAGTTCCTCGTGGAACGCGTCCAACGTCTGCCCGCTCCAGTCTTCGAACGTACTCACCGTCTCACCGAACGTGTAGTCCTCGATAGCGCGACAGAACTCCTGCAGCGGACGGAGCTCCTCGTGATCGAGTTCGTGGAGGAACTTCTCGTCGTCGACGACGGAGGGTGGGCGACCGAGATGGGAGAGGATCGGTCGAACATCGCTGACGCGTGCCCGCGAATCGCTGTGCGCCGTCCGCAGCAATCGGAGGTACGTGCGGATGGTCTCGTCGTCGGTGAATCCCGGCCCGCCGTAGAAGGGGATGTCAGCCGCTTCGAACGCGGATTCGACGAGGGCGGGATACTCCCCGCCACTGTCCATGATAACCGCGACGTCGTCGGCAGTCTCCGGTGTGACGTTTTCCACGACGGTGTCGACGATCGCGGTCGGGCCGTCGAAGACGTGGAACTCCGGCAGGTCGAACTCGGCGTCAACAAACGGATCGATCGCGTCGTAGGAGTCCGGGAGCACCGACTTGTCGAGAGCCGTGAACTGCTCCTGGCCGATGACGGCGACCGACGTTCCACCCTCGATACGATACTCGGCAAGGTCTCGGTGAGAGCTCTCGGTGGACTCTATTACCGAGATCGCTTGACGCGTCTCTTCGGTATCGAATCGGTCGTAGTCGAGAATCGCGCGTAGGTCACCGGTTTCTTCCCAACAACCAAGGATGTTCTCGAGGAGATAGGCGGCGTGCTTGTAACTCAAATCCGTCTCGTCGATAAGGTGCAAAAACAGAGACCGATCGTCTTGCGGGTCAAACTCCCCCGACGCGAGCATCCGTGGAGTGGCCGCGAATCGACCGAGGTGTGGACGATCGAGTCGGCGATTCAGGGCGTGGCTGAGTGGTGCATCAGTCGTCAACACCAGATCGTAATCCGCGACCGCGTCATAGAGAGAGTCAATAGAACGAGACCGTTTGAATGACACAACGGTACTCTTCGCTTACATCTCAAAAAGGTTCAGTAAAGATGGGCAATACTGCCCGTCAGTCGAGGTGAATGATAACGTCATACCACGACTCGTCCTGCAGATAGTCGCGGTGACCGCTAAACTCCCGAATTTCGAATTTCTTGATGTCGATACTGTAGTTCTCGTACTTATTCTCAACCGGTTCCCGGAGCACCGACAGAGTGCGTTCTGCCTCTTCGCGACTCCCGAAGTGCTGCAGCCACGTGGACTTCATTTTCGTCTGGACGTGCGGGACGTGGATTCCGGTTTCCTTGCAGGCCTCAATAACGCCCGCCTTTCTCGCGTCCATCGTTTTGGGAATGTCGTAGTATTCCTCAGCAGAGATGGGTTTCACACTCACACCCTCCCCATCCACCTCGTTGCTGTGCCACCAGTTGAACCGATAGTACCCGTCATCAAACGTCCGAATCACGTCATCTTGGAGGAGCCAACAATGGAGCTTTCCGACGTATCCCACGTACGCCCGCCCGTTCGAGATCCCGACCTCCAACGGCTCCAGACCCTGTTCGTCACGGTGGGGATTCCACACCCGTTCCACCATCTTTTCGAGTCGCGTCTTGATGTGCCGCAGCCGTGCGTCACTCGGGGAATCAGCCGTGGTCGACATGCAAACCGATGTAGGAGTGAGTATATAAATGGGTTCGTGCGAGCAGGCTGCTACCCAGTAATCGGGCGCCTCAAGGCCGAGAGCGGTTGATTCTAAAGAATCTCATCTGAGATTGTGTACAAGACGCCCCGTGGTCTCACTTAAAGTATAGCTGCTGTGTGCCAAACTGGGTGATTGCCAGTAAGATCAGTTACGTTGCTTTCGTTTCTTGCGTACCGTGCAGAGCCAACGTCACTTTCCTATCCGACGTTTCTTACGTCACTCACGAACCCAATCTGCGCAGAAGTAGGAGTGAGTTTGCCGCAACGGGGGACACCCCACCTCTTGAATGAAAACTCGAAACCGTCGAAGCCGATGGAGACCCCCTTAGTTCGGGTGGAGTTCACACACTTCTCCCCCCTCGGTTCCGATGAAACTGGCTTTTCGTAGCGGGGAAGCTCTCCCGCCAAGGAATGCACCCTCTCGTTGTTGTGGGTCTGTACTCCGGAACTTCTCAGGTCTGCTCAAGAGCCGTCGTCGCCGGAATCCACAACATCCCAATACGTTGGAGCCGGGGGTTCGTAGGGGCGCGGCGCCTGAGCGCCCCTTGTCGCCTCGGTGGGGCATACGTCCCGGGAGCAACTACTGGAAGGGGTACCCGCATGCGGTATTCGGACGGCGTTGCGGTTAGGCCGAATACCCTCAGAATCCACCCCCGAAATATTCCGCCTAAGGCCGAACATTCCCACCCCTGTTCCGAGGGGTTCTTACCGCATTAGTGACAACCAAACGATACGAATATGGCGAGGTACGAGGAACCGGAGAAAATGGATCTCCTCGCTGAGAAGACACTTACTGCGCTGTTCAAACGCGGTCGATGTAGCACGACGGAGCTGAATAGGATGACCGGTGGGAAGCCGCGTCTTATCAAGCATAGAATCGACGAGTGGCTCGCACCCGCAGGGCTCGTCAAGCAGTGTGGAACGCGCCCGCACTCTGGTAATGACGTTCGGGTGTTTAAGCTCACAACCGAGGGGCAGCGGTACGTGAGCGACCAGTGGAGTGACCTCGCCCATTACGCGCTCCGAGAAGAGGTACTCGACGCCGCCCGAGAGATGAATAATGAGATGGGTCTCGTTCGCGATCTCCTCGACGAGATTCGGGACAACCAATCTGAACTCGAAGAATCAATCAAGGCTGTCGAAGATGAGGCTGAGGATGAGCGTGGCAACCTCAAGTCCGAGTTCGGACAGTTGCGCGACCGCGTGAAGGAGTTGGAAAAGGAGAACGAGGAGCTTCGAGAGGAGATCAAGGAGTTGGGTAAGAGGGTGGACGCGAACGAGGAGCGGTCGAAGAAGACGAAGAAAATCGCGGAAGAGGCGTGGGCATGGACAGTCGGCAATTGGATCGATAACGTCCGGAACCCCGACAACGGACAGCGGTTGCCGTGGATGGACGTGCGGGCCGAAATTCGCGGTGTTGTAGCGAGGAAGGGCCCAGACGAGAAGCGGCACGAGAAAATCAGTCGGAAGTTCCGAGAGTGGACGTGGGGAGAGGATTGACGGCTTGTAGGTTCTCTATCTGCTGGTTTTACATTCAAGAGATGGGGTGCCCTCCCGACTCGTTCATCGGAACCGAGGGGTGCGTGCGTGTGGCCGGAAACCGACGTTCCGCTGGGTGATTTTACATCGGAAGTCGAGGGGGTGTGGGGTAGCACGTCTTCACCGGCAGTGGACAGTCATCGTGTCCGATTCAGTCTCGCTCCTCGTCCGGAAGATCATCGAGAAGGTCGTCGATGTCTTCGAGCGCCTCCTCATTCTCGAGTTCCGTGACGCGATCGCCGAGGTCTATCCCGAGGTCGTCAGCGACATCTTCAGTTGAGTGGCGGCGAGCGTCGTCCTCAATCTCCTCGATACGGTCATGGGCACTGTTCAGATAAGGTCTGAAGAACGAGGCGGTCGAATTCAAAGTGTTCTATGCCAGAATTCGACCGCCTCAACGGTGGTAGCAACTGCATCGAGTTAGATTTTATTGAGCGAGAAGCGACACCGGAGCCGCTGATGCGGCTCAGTATCCAGCTCCACGCGGCAGGATTATCTCTTTCGGATACTGTTCGTGTTCTCGATAGTTTCGGTGTCCAACGCGTTCGTTCCACCGTCCACAACTGGGTGCAGAAAGCCAATTTACAGCCAGAACCTGGCAAAAGACCGAATCACGTTGCCGTCGACGAAACCGTGATTCAGCTCAACGACCAACGCTTTTGGCTGTACGCTGCCGTCGATCCCGAAACGAACGATTTCCTGCACGTACGGCTGTTTCCGACGCGAACCATCGTGCTGACGAAACAGTTCTTGGCGGAACTCCAGGAGAAACACGATGTTGCAGACGCTGTGTTTCTCGTCGACGGCGCACCGTGGTTACAGGCTGCATTGTTCGAGGAAAATCTCCGATTTCAGCATGTCACCCATGGAAATCGGAATGCTGTCGAACGTGTCTTCAAAGAAGTAAAACGACGAACCGAACAGTTTGCAAATCATTTCCGGCACGCCACAGCTGAGTCTGCCGAAACGTGGCTCCAAACCTTCGCCTTCGCATGGAACCAGCTAATCTGAACAATGCCACGGTCATGGACAATTGCCTGTTCCTGCTCCGACATCGCCTCGATGGATTCCTCGACGGCTTCACCATCATCCGACCATCGCGTGTCTGAGTAGTCTGGTTGCTTGTCGATGTCGTCCGTGTCGTCGGATCGACGATCTGCCCAGAGTCTGCTCGAGTAATCTTCGCGGTGCTGGTGGCGGCTGAGAGCACGGGCGACGTCTTCTGCATCAACCCCTCGTCGATTCGCGGCTTCGGGCAGCGACTCGTAGCCGCACGCGACGGCGCCAACGGTCTCAAGGAACGCGTCGTCTGCGAGCAGACCGCGGATCATCCGCCGCAGGTAGCGAGAGCGACGCCAGTAATACGCGACTCGCGAGTCATCAACCTCGTCGGGGCTGTCAGCGTCGTACTGGTCGCGCCACTCGGCGATTTCGTCGTTGATTCGGTTCAGTTCCTCGCGCAGTTCGGCGGCTGATTTCTCCGCGAGACGCTCCCGCTTCAGCTGGCGTAGTTTTCGTTCGTCCCAGCAGTATCCCTCATCGACGCGAACGAATGCGTCATTTGACTCTGCCAGCTCGGCGAGCACCGAGCGAGCGAATTCGGGGGAGACATCAGCCTCGTCGGCGACCCAGTCGGCGTCCCGAGGCTGGTGTAGCATGTCGGCGATCGCTTCGACGCGTTCCTCTGGAGACCAGTCGTCGGGCCACTTTCCGTCAGGGCCGATGTCGGGAGGATCGTCGAGCATATGCTATCCATGGCCGCCGCTGGCATAGTCGCTTTGACGGCCTCAAAGATAGCTATGGGCATTTTCGCGGCATCTGCGTTGACTTTACAGTCCCGGAGGTGCCCTTTGTAAACGGCGGGGGCGGTACCCGCCAGTCAGGTGCCCGGTTGATACCGGGCGGTGGTTCAGGAGGAGCCATTGCCCCACCCTCATCCGGGTGGGGATTCGTGAATTATCGTCTTGATCACTCCGCTTCGACGTGGATCACTTTGCCACCGTCACCAGCCTGCGGATCGACTGCGACCTCGCACCCGCAGTCAGGACAGTTTCTGAGTTCTCCATCGGGATCGACGCCCGTGTAGGTGATTTCGCCGCCGCGGTCGCGTCGGTCGCATTCCGCTTTGACGACCGGCATTACACACCCACCTCCCCTTCGTCCCACTTCCGCAGTTTGTCGAACATCTCCTTCCGCTCGGATTGGCTCCTCTGCTTGTCTTCGAACGCTTCCTTTTCAGAAAGGGAGATCATGTGCCGCCCCCCACATTCGGAGCAACTGTCATGACGGAGGTTGCGTTCGACTGTCCACTCCTGTTCCGCACCGCACGCGTCGCAATCGTCTGTGATCGTCGCCATCACGATCGTCGACACGCGAGATTTGACTTGAATGCCGGCGTGGTGGCTGCTGTACTCTCACCAGATCTCGCGGTTGAACCGACAGAATCGGGAGATCGGAGTTGAGAGGGGCTCGAAATCATCGGCGTTCTCGGTCGAGCTTGTCGCGGATGATTCTGACGAGGTCTTGGTTATAGACGCCCTCATCTCCGCCCGGGGAACCAGCCCTTTGTCGAAATAGCTCCCACGCGGTGGAACAGAGCTGACTATCAGGAGCGAGATGCACCACTTCGCAGTTATCGACATCTACCCGAAGAATCAGGGCGTGTGGGGGCTTAGCAAGACGTTCCTCAACTGCTCGCCGGTACACTTCGGTTTGGACGATGTGTTCGGGTTTGAGTATATGCGTAGCCTTGATCTCGGTCACGAAGAGTTCCTCAGCGTACTTGATTGCGTCAGGCTTGACTGCGAGAGGGACGCTGTCGACGGTATCGACGAGCAGTGTTTCCGTCATCAGATTCCGAATATTGAGCCCTCTCTCGACCATCTGTACGTTGGTTGTACACTTGTACGCTTCATCCATAATGGCTTCTCGCAAATCATTTCTCGGTTCTGTAGATAGTGGATCGTCAAGTTCTCGCAGATAGGGTGCGTCAGGTTCTCCAGCCGCAGCCCGTTGGACTTCACGTGGGTCATCCAATTTTGCGAGTTCCTCATCAAGAACCGCTTGTGCGTCGTCGTAACTTCCGGCTGCAAGCGTGTGCGTGACCGTTCCCTTGATTCTCGTGTACTCGCCGAGTAGCTCTGGCTCATCAACCGGGTCGTCTCTGGATCGCTTCGAAAGAGGATGGTCGTCCGGCAGCACAGAGTAGTCAATCACCTTGGCTATCTCACGGCTGGAAACGGCTACGGGATCCACAGTAGACTGTGGGACGTAGAATGAGTATGGGGTCTGTTGCGGTGATCGGGTTGATGCCTTCGTTCTGAGAATGCCTTTGAGCTTATACCGATCCCCCCGACCCACGGAGTATAAATCTGGTATATATTCTGATAGCATATTCACCTGTTTCGGGAGTAAGAGCCATACTGCTCTGCCATCCGGAGTGAATGTGAACTATAAAATTGTGGATGGTTCTGGGGGTTGCCACCGAGCACCTCCTCCAACCGGTTGGCGTCGAGTACGCTACTCATGCATTAGCTGGTGCAGGAAGTGACTTCACGGTCATCAGTAGCAGCTTCGTCGCTAATGCCACATCGGCACTTGCGTCGTTGGAACAGCGTGGCAATCCCGTAGGTACGTCCGCACTCGCCACAGGTGACTTTCACTGAGACGGTGGCCTCAGGCGAGCCGATCTGTATGACGCCGTGCTCCGTCAGTCGCCCGACTGATTTTTCCACGACGTTCCGAAGACGCCCCCGAAGCTTCTCGATGTTTCTGAGGTCGTTCTCTGGCTTCGGCGTGTACTCTTCGCTGGTGTCCTTGTCGAGACACTCGTTGAGGTGTTTACGAACAGTTTGGTAGGAGACGAAATCGGCCTCAACCTCGTCAACGTCGATTCCCGCCTCCTCCAGCTTTCGGCGTGCCTCTCGACGCACGGTGGTCATCACCGTGTCAACCGTGAGGAGTCGATAGTAGTTCTCAACCTCGCCATCGAGAGGACTCATCCCCTGTTCGATCATCGCCTGTTTGAGCAACCGCCGATTCAGATGGGTTTCGAGCTCTCGGAGACTGGCGTCTTCCTTTTCTCGGCGGCGAAGAAGGCGATCATCGACTTCGTGCAGGTCGTACCTCGCGGTAACGCGTTCGACCTTACAGCCCTCGTGTGCGGCCATACGAGATCCGGCGCCACTGCTCCTACTTGTATGCCGGCCCGGGAGAAGTACCCGCTTTTTACGGATGTTTACTCGACACCACTCTCAATTCGCAGTTGGGACAGGTTCGTGTTTCGTGGGGGAAGGCCACTATCGAGATCGAAGAGGTAGTCGATGCCGCTCAAGCGCCCCATCAGTTATCTGTAGCAGCCACGCAGCGGGTTCGTATTCTTCTGATTTCCGCGCGATACCTGTGGTCGCGCCGGCGTAGAATGCCCGAAGTCGTTGCCCGCTGTCTTTGTAGACATCGCCGATGTAGGCACGTTTGTGTTTGTGTAAGTCGCCGAGAGCAAGTGCATCCAATTCGACTTCGCTGGCGTCCACCAACTCTCCAATTGAGATTCCATCTCTGGCGATGGGCTCGACAGCCTCGTGGCACGCCAAGAGCCGATACGCGTCAAGTGGTGCGTCGCCGGCGGGCGCCACGTTCGAGAGTCCGTTCGCAGTTGCATCGAAGTCCATTCCGTAGAGGGCGAGGGCTCCATCACCGAGCAACTGAGGTTCGTTAGATAGGTGTATCATTCGGCCTGCTTCGGTCTGCGACCGAAGGAACGCGTCCCCACGATCACACCCGTGATTGCCTCGAACGTAGTATATCTGAGTGCCGGCGTCGGCCAACAACTCGACGTGTTCTTCGACGATCTTCACGGTCGCTTCATCGACGTCGTCGTCGAAGATGTCGCCAGTAAGGATAACCCCATCCACGCGAAAGGTGACCGCGAGATTGACTGCATCGAGAAATCGCTCCAGCTGATTCGCGTTCCCCATGTGTTCCTTGTCGGTTAGAGGGCGACCGAGATGGGTGTCGCTCACGTGGAGAAGACTCACCTCCGGAACCTGAGGGCGCCCTACTCTCGAGATCTGCGTATTCGCAGCGGTTTCGTATCGGGCCTTGTTAGCCTCGACGGGATTCCGCTTGACCTCTACCAACTCGTACACTGAGCCGACCCGCCACTCGACTTGTCCGTGGTGCTTGCTCCACACTCGGAGGTCAGAAAGCTGCCCGTCAGCGTCTTCAACGGGAACCTCGTGGTTACCGTGTCGATCAAATTTGGGCGGCCCCAGCACTCGCACCGTGATGTCCGTTGTCTCTACCTGTCCCACTCTCTTTGGAGAGTCCGGAGAGGGCTATGAGTCTTCGCACTGGGGTGTGTTCGAATAGCACCGAAGCGACAGAGCACGCGTTACGTAGAGTACCTAACCTAGGAGGCGCCCCAATATTCCGCTACTGGAATCTTCGCCATTAGCGGTCAAATCATCCATATCGAGCCATTCCTCGAAGTCGTCGGGATTCTTGACGATGATGTTGCGTCCGCTCTTCTCGGGGCGCATCTTCGTCGGTAGGGTCTTCCGATAGCTGTACAGCTCGTGCGGTTCAAGATCGAAGTCGGCGATGAGGTGGTCTTCCCGCCGTTCGAATTCCACGTCACCTCGCTCGCAGGCCTGTCGCCACTTGCGCTTCCCGATGTTGAACCGACGGTTCGCCGGCTCTTCCGGGAAGTATTTCGGTCGATCCCGGCCAGCCCGTTCGTAGAAGTCGAGGAACACCTGCCGGACGTCGTCGACCGTTCCTCCAGCATCGAGGTACATCTCGTCGTTCAGAACTCGCCTCGAGACGTACGAGAAAATTGGGTTGCGAGCGTCGAGAATCTCGTTCAAGTCTTCCTGTGCCTTGTAGAACCCTTCGTCCTCGGGGTTCGACGGGAATGCGACGTCGAAGTGGAGCATCTTCGCTCGGTTGCGGAACCAGTCGTTGGGCCGAGAGTCGTTGCTCGTGAAGATGACCGTCGGGTATGCGACCTCATTTGACGGGTGCCACGAGTCCTGCCAGAAGTTCCGAAGCGTGTCGATGCGCTCGATCTTCTGTTTGGAGATGTCGGAGATGACGTACGGGAACACGGTGTCGATATTCCGCAGCGAGCGGATCTGGTTCTTGCCGACGTCGTCGGCGTCGGCGCCGCCCCTGACCAGGTCGTCGGAGACGAGCCGCAAGACGAACTCGGAGAACTTGTCCTTCCCTGCGTCAGATTCGCCGAATATGTAGAGGTACTGGAGCGCATTGTCGAGCGTAACGTTGCCGTAGAACTGTCGGGCATACAGGTTGACGAACGGCGCCCACAGCCCGTAGAGAATCCCCTCGTACATGTGGACCTTTACTGCTCGCGGGTTGTTCGTCTCGCCCCAGCGGTCGATCGTCTCGACGTAGTTTTCGATGTTTTCGAGGGCGGCGTCGAGAACCTCCGGGTCTGGTTCGTGATCAGCGGTGAGGATGCGGTGATGCTCGCCGTGCTGAAGGTGAACGCGTCCGACGTCCTCGTCGACCCACATCTTCGGCACGTCGTACTGGGTCTGGAGGTAGTTCGTGTATCCCTCCACAGGTGTCGTGATGGCGTCGGCGCCGACGTCCGCGCCGCGACGTTTGAGGTCGTTCTTCATCTGGTCAACGTACCCGTCGTTCTCGTATCCCTGCGTTGAGAGCGTGATCGTGTACTCGGGTGTCTTCGCTGCAGTGACTCCCTCCGGCGTGGGTTCTCCGCCGTTGCTTACACCGTCGTACCTCCGCCGTTGCTTACACCGTCGTACGCGTCGGGGGCGACCGAACCCGATCCGTTTTCGCCTGCCGATTCCTCGGGTTCGATGGTCACGACTTCATCCGCTTCGTCCGAATCGTCGCTGACGCTGACGACCTGGTCGACTTCGTTACCGAGTTCCTCTAGTTCCTCGCCGACGTTGGCGTGGATTTCCCCCTGCTCCGACAGTTGCGTGTCTCGATTATCGATCCACAGCTCGATGCGACGCTCTTTCTCCTCCTCGTCGTCAAGCGCCTCCAGTTCCTCGGCCAAATCCTCCATGAACACTTCATCAGCATACCGTTCTCGGTGATCGTCGATCCACTGTTGGAACTGTTGGTCGAGTTGCGACCCAGCCTCCGTCCTAAATACGACCACGCTGTTGGTCTGGTTCTTCCAGCTGTTGTAGGAGAGATTGGCGCTACCGGCGATCAGAGTTACCTGCTCGTCTTCCTTCACGATGCGATAGAGTTTCGAGTGGACGACCTTTCGATTCTTTAGCCGAACAATCAGCTTGTCTTCCCGGTAGTATCGCTCGAGCTGCCGAGCGACTGACGCGTCGTCGACGGAAGATTGGTACTCCTCTCGGTTACCGACGAGAACGTCCATCCCCTCCAACTGGGAGTCGGAACGGTCGAACAGATCAAGGAGAAGCTCGGGCGACTCACAGTACGTGACTGCATCGATGTGGACGGCGCCGTCGAAGTAATTGGTGAACGAATCCCAGCTCTTGACGGTTTCCCACTCCATCTCGGCTGAATTCCCGAACCCGCCCAAATTGATGGTCGTCGTCCAATCCATGTGTTAGCGCCTTGCAGGGAAGGCTACTAAGAGTTAGCGCGCAGAAACGACTGGAAGGTCTCTTGTCGAGTTCACCTGGATAAGCGACCTCGTGGTTGATTTTCCACGAAGTGCGACCTTGCTTCTCGCAGAAGATCGACTACCACATCTTGTCTCCATTCCTATATAAAGGTAGAGTACCCCTCTCGCCGCTTCAAGAAGCGACTCCCTCATCCGCACCATCGTCGCGGGGCGAAACCTCTGTGACCATCCGCTCCACCTCATCGAACGCGACGCTTGCATCCAACTCGTCGTTGATGACCAACTTCCTCAGGAGGTCGATTTTCTCTTGAACGGCCTCGACTCGTTGTGCAGCGCGTTCTGACTGTTCGTTTTCGGAAGTAGTGTCGTTGTCCGCTTTTTCGCCAGATTTGGTAGTTGTCGACCGTTCGGAGATATGCTGCATCGTCGCGTCAATACCCTTCTCGGGGCCGGCGTACGTTCCTGTGCCGTTTTCACGACGCACAGTGTCCTCGCTCTCACTATCGTTCTCTTCGGTTTCCTCCTCGAGAACCTGCATACGACGTTGAACAGCCTTTTTGTGCTCGTATTGGCACGTCGTCACGTAATCTCGCTTGTCGTCAATCGACTCCGCTGCCTCGCGATACGAGTCGAATTCGCCGAGTTCGTAGCGAGCAGCGGCGTCAATCGCCTTCTGTTGGCGTTCACTGAAGTCCTCAAACGGACGCGCCCCACGTGCAGTTTTGGTGGTGCCGAAGTACTTGCGAATCGTCCGTTGTGCGTATTCCTCAGAGGGGCTGTCATCCCGGTCGTCGAGGAAATCGGCAACCTGTCTGGCCGAGTAATCGGGATGCATCATCTTCGTCGCGATGATACGACGTTGGACGGCGCTCCAATCTTCGTCGGGTTTGCAGACGCCGTCGAACTCGTCGGGTTCTCGCTTCAAGTCTTCACCAGAAACGTTTTCGACGCGATTGCCGTCGGCGTCGATGGCATCGACGCTCGTCATCGGCGAGAAGCCTTCCCGACCACTGTGGTCGCCATCCGAGCATTCCTCGATGTGGAGCCGAACTTCCCGTTCCTTCGTGCTCGTGTACGGCTTGGCCGAGCAGTAGGGGCAGCGGTACCGGTCAACTTCGGTGTCGCTGCTCATGCGTTGTCACCCCCGTTCAGCCCGCTAGTCCGGCGCAGGGATTGTCCCACAGTATCCGGAGGCGTGAGTGCCGACTCGATGGTGATACTCGTCCGGCTGTCAGCCGCGTCCTTGTCCGTTCGGTTCTCCTCTTCGGGGTTGTCTGCTTTCGTCGGCATCGCACTCCCCCGGTATCCGATCCTAATAAATGGGGATTTGCCCGAAACCTGCTAACGCCTCTAGGGCCGAGAATCGTACTTATGAGCGCCTATAGCCAAAATATCTCTTGGTAAAATGTGGGTAAGACGGCAAGCGACCTCTCTCTCTTCAGGATTCCCGCGGCTGCGTCAACTCACGCACCGTGTCGACGTTCTTGGCCCGCTCGATCACGTCACGACCGGCTTCGCATCCGCTCTCGACCGAGACCTGGTTGAGTCCCCCGACGCTGTCACCAACATAGAGGGCCGTCCAGTCCGGCGTGGATCCGTACGGCCCGTCCATCGTCAGCCTCGTGTGGAGCGGATACGTTTCGTCGCCGACTTCGACGGCGTCGATGGGGCCGACGATGGGTGCGCCCTTGGCCGGCGCCATCGGAATCCGAAGGTCGACTGCGGTCTCGCCGATCACGAGAGGTTCGTGGTACATCTCGACCGACGCGGCACCTGTGTCTGCCAGCCTTTCGACCACGAGTTCGAGCGGAACCGTCTCGTTCGGCCGCGGTGAGATGTCCGGCTCGGTTGCAACGACCTCGCGAGCGTTGTCAACGCCGTCTTCAATCTCGACGGGGTTGAGTCCGGCCACGCCATCGGCGATGTACACCGGAGTGCGGCGATAGAGGTGTAGGCTGTTGCGGTGAACGAAGTGGACGCGTGCGGGCGTCGCCTGACCACCGATACGGATGGTTCCGACCTGTCGCTCGTAAGGGCGGTGACCGACCTCCTCGTCGAGATACGTGGCGAGGGACTTCTTCCGACTATCCGACACGCCAGCGGGGAGATGGTAGTAGAGCTGTGCGGGCTCGTCGACGAGCGACCACGTGTTCGCGGCGACGTACGTCGCCCCGTGTTCGACGAGCGTTTCCACGACGGCTGCCAGTTCTGGGTTGGTCTGAGCCACGTCGCCTGCTCCGTTGCCGAGGGCTGCCTATAAGCAGTCACCCGGCAGCCCCCTCGACAATCCCGAATATCGATAAGCCACTCTAGCGGAGAGTAAGCGGGTGTACACGGACTTCTGGGTTGGGAATAAGCCGTCTTACCTACGAGCTTGAAGCACTCTCAGCCGAACCGAGGTATTCCGTCTTCACGGTGTCCCCGTCCCGGTAGACGCGATACTTGTACGGGCCGTGTGGACACGACGAACAGTTCTTCTTGCCGCAGGGTACCTCTTTCAGCACGATCGTTCCATTATGGGCACGCGTTACACCGGCGATCTGTTCACTGTCGTCTGCCCACTCTTCGAGTTCGTCCGTGGGGACGAATTCACGGTGGGACGCCAGCTCGTTCGCGTAGTCTCCGATCTTCCGGAGCGTCGTCGGCTCCTGACGCTCCAGACCATCGACGATGTACTGGGCGATGTCGTCCGACGGCGACGGCGACTTCGCGATCTCGCCCTCCGTGTCGTCGGAGACGCCTTCAAGCCGCCGCCGTGCTGTGTCGACGTACGACTCTGATCGGTCGATTCCGACGTAGTCCCGTCCCGCCTGCTTGGCGGCGACGGCACTCGTCCCGATGCCGACGAACGGGTCGAGAACGAGATCGCCTGCGAATGAGTACAGCGCAATCAGGCGACGGGGCAATTCTAGCGGGAACGCTGCGGGATGATCGGTCTCCACCGACGGACTCGGACGAGGAAGCTCCCAGACGCTCTGTGCAAACTCCCGCCACTCCTCGGCCGTCAGTTTCGATGCCTCACGTCGTTCGTCACCGATGGCCGGCCGGTCACGCTGCTTGTGGTAGTCTTCGGAAACGTACTTGCGAAAGACCAGGATGTACTCGTGGCGTTGATTCACCGGAACATTCGTCGGATAGGGGTACGAACCGAGAAGTGCTCCATCGCCGTGGGTCGCATACTGATCCTTGATCCAGACGAACTCGTCGAAGAAGTCGAATCCAGCGTCTCTACACAGCTCCATAACGTGACTCCGAAGCGGAACGCGTCGGTATCGTCCCTCGTCCTCGGAGTCGAACGACGCCGCCACGTTGATGCAGACCTTCCCGTCAGGTGCCGTCACCCGGAACAACTCCGTGACGACCTCGTCCATCAACTCACGCCATTCCGCGATCGGTCGTCGATCGTCTTCACTCCCTTCGTAATCCTTGCCGAGATTGTAGGGCGGGCTGGTGACCGTCAACTGCACGCTCTCGTCGGGCAATTCCGGCAGCTGACTACCGGCATCGCCCACAAGGAGACGATTGCGATGCGACACTATCTCGCAACTTTCAGTCGGTGCCTATGAATGTTCCCGACTGGCGAAACGAGATTGGTAGATGGTTCAGGGTCGCGGCCCATCGTATGCCTCCTTGTGGTAGGCAAGGACATCGTGAACCTCACGTCTCGACAGTGTAAGCGGAAGCGAGTTGTGTGAGGGCCAGCCCTCGCCCGTAATGTCGCTCATCACTTTGGTGACGACTTGGGCGATGTACGCTTTCATCTCCTCGTCACCGATTTGTCGCTCGATGAACTCGAAGAGGGCGTGCCAGTCGGCTCCGTTGAGTCCGAACGCGACGTAGTTGTCGCCGTGGTCGACGACGGGGCGTCGCTCTGCTGCCTCAAAGGCGTCGTAACTCTCTTGGACTCGCTGAAGGGCGTGGTAGACCTCCTCGGGATCGAACTCCATAGCCTCCGCCTCACGGTGGAGGCGGCTCTGTGCTGGGTGGTTGTTCGCGATCAGTTCGCGGGCGTGCGGCCGATGTCTTTCCATTCGAATCACATCGTGAACTGTTTTGGCCGCAATTCCGTCGGACGCGTTCTCTATCTCGAACTCAGCGTTTCCAGTCTCGCTATCTCGCTCGTCCATCCGATGCAGACACGCGTCGAGGTAGTTCGGTTGATAAGCACGTTGTCCGAAGGGGAACCACCATCCAGACACTACTTGCAGGGGCTTGTTTCACGTCGTCCCCAACTGTCTTGTTGAGTTCCTCAGACGAGTTATGGGGGATAGACCACCTGAAGGGCGAACTTTCCTCGGGTTGGGCTTAGCAGCTTCCCACGCCCATCCATTTAAGTCAGCAATCGTACCTCAGAGTGCATGTCGACCGAACTCGACTCCGTCGACGCTGACCGGCTGAACAGTATCGAACGCCGCCTCGAAGAGATGATCGAGCGGAAATGGACGCCGCTGCGCGAAAAGCACGGCAAAGAGCCGATTGAGATTGAGAAAACGGAGGATAGTGTCGTCGTCGGTTACCTCGACAAATACGGGGCCGACCTGCTGAGGGACGATGTCATTCGGCTGTTCAACACTGGCTACTATGACATCGATACCCGGTGTACCGACCAAGGGGAGGGCGTTGCGGTGCGTCCGATTAGTGCGTCGGAATTCTACGCTGTCCCGGACGGGACGGACGTTCACAAGGCAGCTGCCGTTGAGGGGCTCTCGAGGGCCAGCGTCCACGTTCCGCAGATTTACGGTTCTAGCCGTGCGGCATGGCTGAAACACTTCGAGACAAAAGCAGAAGCCGAAGAAGCTGCCGAGGTGCTGAAGAGGCCCATCGAAACTACGTTCAAGGAAATGTGGGGAGACGGAGTTGAGGAACTCGAAGTCCGAGAGTTCGAGGAGCCACGTGAGTGGCTGGCCCCGGATTCGTGGTATGCGATCATCGTCCACTACAAGTGACTGACGTGCTGTTGTGGAGCTATAGCGGTAGCGTGAGACAGTAGTTCTCGACCTCTGGCGCAAGGGAGATTATCTGCTCTCGACGTCGGAGTTCTTCGCGGCGCGTTTCGATTCTGTCCTCGAGCTGTTCGAGACGCTCCTGTTGGCCTCGGATCGCGATGTCCATATCCGAGCCGGCGTCGGCTTTGCGCTCGTACTCTTCGATGAAGGACTCGATCCGTTCTCGTTCCGCCTGTGCGTATTCCTCGAGGTTTTCCAGCTCCCGAGCGGTCTCCTCGTGACGCTTCTCCTGAAGATGGTTTTTGATCTCGTTGACCCGCACGCTCACATACCGATCGGCAGCTGTCCGTAAGTCGGATTGAGCGTCGAGAACCGTCCGAAGGTCGTCGACGTCGGGCTTTGCTGCCACCGAGTCACCCTCGACGACACGTTCGCCGAGCGCCTGCTGGGCGTCCTCTTGCGCAGCATCGACGAAGACGGGGATGGTCTCCTCGCGAATCACGTCGCCGGTACCGTCCTCGAACGCCACGCGATAGTTGTAGGTGATCCCCGGTGTGTCGACGAACGGAAGCAGTTTGAGTCCGACCTCTCCCCGCTCGTCCTCCAGCACGCGTGCCATCAGCCGTTGTAGGACGTCCGTATCGGGAGCGAGGTAGGTGATGTCCTCGTGATCCATCGCGAAGTCGCGGTCGAACGTGAACGGGCCGAACGTCGCGTCTTGGCCGGGCGAATTGATCCCGTCCGGCAGCTCGGCTTGATAGAGGTTGGTGCCGCGCTTCTCGAACTCGCCGCCGAAGGCTTCGACTGCTCGCTCGAAGAACTCGCGGATGTCTCCCTCGCTTCCGTAGACGCCCTCCGACTCGTCGACGACTTCCTGAATCTGTCGTCGGCTCTCCGCGTCGAACGTGCTCGTATCGACGAGGCTCCGCTCGTACCACTCCTCGAGCGTTCGCTGACGCTCTTCGATCATCTCCTCGAGTTCCTCTTTGGTCGCACTCGGCGGTTCGTCGTTCTCGATGGACTCCATGATGAGCGAGTCCACGTCGATGTCGTCGAGGATGCCCAGCACGTCCGCCGTGTTCCCGAGCCGGGAGCGAATCTCCTCGACCTTGGTTTGGAGCATCTCGAAGATCTCGCTCTCGCGAGTGTCATCAAAGAGGAAGTTCCAGACCTTGACCTCCTCCTCCTGTCCGTAGCGGTGGATGCGCCCGATCCGTTGTTCGAGGCGGTTCGGGTTCCAGGGCAGTTCGTAGTTCGCCATAATGTGGCAGCTGTGCTGGAGGTCGATCCCCTCACTCGCTGCGTCGGTCGCGAACAGGAGCCGCGACTGGCCGTGATTGAACTCGTCTTCGATCCGCGTCCGTTCCTCCTTGTCTACGTCGCCGTGAATGACGAGAATCTCGTCAGCCCACGGCTCATCCTGCACGTACTCGAGGAGGTAGTCGAGCGTGTCTCGGTACTCCGTGAACAACAGAAGCTTCTCGTCTGGTTGCTCCTCAAGTAGTTGGGAGATGAACCGCCTGACCTTCTGGGCCTTGGAGTCGACCGGCAAGTCCTCGGCCAGCGAGACAAGATCGCGGAGCGTATCGATCTCTTCTTGGAGCTGTTCATCGGTGCTGGTGACGGTCAGGCCGGCGATTTCGTCCTCCGCGTGTTGCTTGTCGTCCTCGTCTAGATCCTCGCCATCGAGGTAGGCTCGTGCTTCCTCGGAGAGGCCATCAGTTTCCGCCTCCTCGTCGAGGAGGTCGTCCAACCGTCTACGAAGCGTCGCGTGAATCGCGCCAACGCTGCTCACCAGCCGTTTCTGCATGAGCGCCATCGCGAACCCGACCGCAGGTTCGTTCAGCTTCTCCGAGCGGTTGTAGACGTTTTTGACGTAGTCGGTGACCGCCCGGTAGAACTGCCGCTCGTCGTGCGTCATCGAGACTGAGACCGAGTTGACCTCGCGGTCTGGGAAGACGCGTTCACCATCCTCGTCGTAAATGTCGGTCTTCCCGCGACGGATCATTACACGGTCGACTGTCTCCTGTGAGAGTTCCCGGTTCTCTGCGACAAGGAACGGGTCGATGTACTCGACGAGTGAGCGGAACGCCTCGCCCTTCCCGTCGTGCGGTGTCGCGCTGAGCAGCAGCAATGAGTCGGAATTCCCCGTGACGGTGTCGACCATATTTGCCGTCTTGCTCGGGGAGTCGCCCCGCTTTGCAGTCTTGTGTGCCTCGTCGATTACGACGACATCCCAGAACGCGTCTCGGAGTGCGGGCCGGAACTCGTCCTGTCGCAGGAACGCCATGCTGGTGACGAGCTGTTGCTGGTCTTGGTTCCAAATGTTGGCCTCCTCGCCAAGCCGCCGACGCTCGCCTTCGACCCAGGCCCGGTCGGCGACGGTGAGATCGACGTCGAAGAAGCGATCCATATCCCTAATCCACTTCTTCTGGAGGTGCGCGGGAACGACGAACAGAACACGGTCGGCGCGATTCCGAGCGGCGAGTTCCTTCAGGATGAGACCGGCCTCTATCGTTTTCCCGAGTCCGACGTCATCGCCGATGAGCGCCCGCTGGCGAAGCTTCTGCATTACCCAGTTCACGGCGTCGAGCTGGTAGGGCTCCAGTCGAACGAGCGAGTTCGAGATGCTAAGGAGCTGTCCCTGCTCGTGGGCGAGCTTGAGTTTCGTCGCCTGCGTGTGGAGGTCGAACCACTGTGCAGACACAGCTTCGTGATCCGGATGAAGATCATCAATTCGCTGGTTGGACAGCTCCTCGATCCCGGATCGATGCGGCTGAATCTCGACATCGTCGAGACAGACCGTCTTGGCACCCTCGCCATCGATGTATGCTCTGAGGTACTCGATCTCGCCGACCCTTTGGATTTTGATGACTTCAGCCGGCGCTCCGTTGAGTATCACCCGCTGTCCTGGAGAGAATTGGATAGAGTCCGTCATCGAGTGATATGTATGTCAAGACCGTACGCCATCTTCAAGATTGTCAGCCCACACATTATCTTGCCTCCGTTATGGCGAACGACCATAGCGTACGTTCCATTTCCTGTGATGACATAGTAGCGAAAATGGAGAGAGGTTACCCCTGCGTGATGCTGATGAAGTCGAGCACGAACTCCTGTGGGAGCAGTCCGCCGTGGTAGAACCGCGCGTCACCGAGCCCCTGCTTCCTGAATCGCTTGAGTGGGCTCGCAAGGACGCTAACGTTGGCGTCAAGGTACCCCAATCGGGAGCTGGAGTCGAGTAGTACGCCGGGCGAATCCTCATCCACATCCTCCCCGGCGATCCATCGGCGCCCGGAGTCGGACGCTTCCGTCGGCCGCGAAATCTTCTCCGGCGACGCGTTGTCCGGGAGCAGGACGAACCCGTGGTCGGTCAGCACGTAGGCCTGATCCCACTCGCCCTGTTCAAGTCTCGTTCCGATGAACTCCGCGAGCGAGTCGACGCGTCGAGCCAGCATCGCCTCGAGGTCGCTGAGTTCCTTCTCACCGATGTCGTCGATGTCGTTCTTGAAGTAGGCGACACGCGTCTGGTTCCACCCGTCTTCCTCGTCGCGAGTGACTGTCCAGCCGTCGCCGCTCAACAGCGACTCGCGGCGATTGGTCGTCACGCGACGGTTGTTTCGGAGGGGCTGTAACTCGCCGTCGACCAGCGAGACGTCGAACATCTGGATCTCCCCCGGCGTGAGTGCGGCCTTCCCGAACTCGGTCTCTGAGGGAAGCGTCCCGAGCCAGACGTCTTCGTCGACGGCGAACTCGGGGGCATGGGATGGGAGCGTCGCTACGTAGTCGCGCAGTTCGTCCGCGAGCCGGCGGGCGAGGTCGAGCCGGAGCGCGTCGATGACGAATAGCGCGACTGTCTGGCCGCTTTCGAGGCCGTCAGATTCCTTCGTGAAGAACTGGTAGGAGTGATCTTCGTCGACGAACGGAGCGCCGGCTTCGACGGTATCGGTGACGAGGTCGCCGAGGTCTTCCAAGTACTCAACGTATTCCGACTGGAGTTGGGTGCGGTGGTCGTCGAGCGCGGCGGTCGCGGGATGATCGTCGGGGAGATCGGACTCAGGCTCGCCGGCGACGACGAGGTTAAGCACCGCGTTGTCGATCTGCCACGTACCATCGTCCGGGTCGGCGTACAGCGAGACGACGTCGTCGGTCGCGTTCTCGTCCCACGTCTCGAGCTGGTGCGCGAGCCGAGCAATCTCCGCAGCCTGTTCCCACGTCCGCGTCCACGGGCTGTCCGGGCCAAAGGCCCCTCGGTAGTTGCCGCGGAAATCCTCGCTCCCGAGGAGGGCATCGTACCGCTCTTCGGCGCGCTCGAGACACGTCTCGTAGTCGCCGTCGTCGAACGACGCGTGCCACTCCTCCCAGAGGCGACGCTCTAGCGCGCCGTCGACGATACAGTCTGCCAGTTCCCACGGGTCGTCAACGTCCGCGACGACGTCGGGCCAGATCGCCTCGCCGAGGTAGCGGTCGGCGA
>Ga0208135_100270_pt1 | contig 36864 bp, 31 predicted proteins | sample AntDeeMetag02WF5_FD_184757 | JGI IMG/M metagenome (GOLD analysis project Ga0208135, IMG submission 184757) | Saline lake microbial communities from Deep Lake, Antarctica - Antarctic Deep Lake Metagenome 02WF5 (SPAdes) (version 2) | ecosystem: Environmental > Aquatic > Non-marine Saline and...
CCCGCGCACAGGTTGCTAGAGCCGGTCAGGTAGTGACCCTGTTGCGCGGAGCTAAGGGCTCGCAGGCATTTGAACTGTGAGTATAATGCCGCCTCCCCGATTTGAACGGGGGACAGCTCGATCTTCAGTCGAGTGCTCTCCCAGTCTGAGCTAAGGCGGCTCGCAGTCGATGGGACGGCAGTCGGGGGAAAAAGGGTTTCGAATCCCCCGCAGCAGGACGCCGCCCTCGCGGAACTCGTCCCCGAAGGTCCATCGACGCCCCGGTCCGAGGGCGTCTCGACCCCTCTAACATGCGGACTTCGATGAAAACGCCCATAGCGCGGAAAAATCCTGTAGTGCGGGCTTAATGGCGGCTTAATTCTCGCGTCAGGCTCCAAGCATCCCGGCGCAGTATGACGGTTGGCTGACGCCGAACTTGTTAGTTTGACACTACTTGGCAGGGAAGTTTAAGTATAAGCGGGTGTAAGCACGACGTGGGATGGTTCCCGGAGGGGGTGGCTCCGTGACGAGCCGAGGGGGGCACACCGACCGTTCCGCACCAGTGCACGACCAAAACCATGAAGAAAATCAGCTTGTTCGACATGCCGGACGACGACGAACGTGGAGTTTCGCCGGTCATCGGGGTCATCCTGATGGTCGCTATCACAGTCATCCTGGCCGCCGTCATCGCGACGTTCGTGCTCGGATTCCCGGACCAGGTGAGCCAGAACGTGAACGCCGGTGCGGACATCAGTGAGAACAGTCAGGGGAACGCTACCGTGACCTGGATCAGCGAAGGGAACGCGGTCAATCTGAGCGTCTCAGCAAAGGGAGCTGAACTAGAACCCACTGCGGGGAATATCAGTTCAGTTGGCGGGACGGTCAACGTCTACCAAACAAGTAACCCCACCAAGACAGTGAACGTCGTCGTTACAGCGTACGGTGAGAGCGGAACTCAGACTGTAGTGGCTCAAAAGGAAGTCACCCTCGAGAACGCTTCGGCGTAGAAATCCCGCACGTTCTCCCGATTTCTGTCGTACCAGGGAACTCTTCTAGAAACCCCAACGCCCAACCTATCGGACGAACCACCCGATGGAGAGCAGAGGCCCACTGTGAAGATTCGGAGGCTCTAACCCCCGCCCATGGCGACGGGCCTATACTGATAGCCTCATTGTCTGACGCTGTCCTATCTAGGTAGCCACCGAAGAGATGGCGGAAGGGCCTGTACGAACTGGTGATGCAAACCGCAACGAGTGAAGTCGGAATTATCGACGACGAAGTTACGAGCCAGGCAGTCGTCACTGCAGTCGCCGACGAGACTGGTGTCGACCCGATGGAGCTAGACCCCCTGTACAACGTCGTCGACTCTGACGCCCTGAACACGCTGCTCCGCTCGCACGAACCAGGCGCCGACGGTGCGCTCCTCGAAGTTGAGTTCGTCTTCGCGGGGTGTGAGGTTCGCGTGGCGAGCGACGGAACAGTGCAGGCCACGGCCCTCCCCGAGTGACTCTCGTTCCAGCGAGCCCTCACGGAATGAACAACACCCAGGACACCGAAGACGCATCGAACGCCACCGGGAGAACCTACGAACTCGACTGCACGGCCTGCTCGTTCGAGACGGTCGTCGACGGCGATCTGGACGACGCGTACGACCTCATCGAGGACCACGAGAGCGAGTACGAGGACGCCATGCAGGACCACTTCGTGGACCTGGTGACGCGAGGATACGAGGCGTAACGCCGGACGAGTTCTGTTCGACGAGTCGCCGTTAATGCGGCCTAGTTAGGTCACTCAGTAGACGAATCGAGTCTCGCGTCTCGCGGTTCTACGCGGTTGACGCGGAGCCGTAGGTGAGGATGTCGACGCCGGAACGCCGTCACTCGTCGGCGAGCGGCTGACATCGTTCGTGTGCTTCACGAATCCGATCAGGGCCGTTGTCGTCGGTCCTCCCGAAACGCTACTCTGGTCTCCGCAGACAGAACCGAACTGCTCGTCCCGCTTCTCAGGAACTCGGACAGACCTCGACCGTGCGGTCCTCGCGCACCACGACGGTCTGCCCGGCGTACTCGAACTGGACGTTCGCCTTACCCCGCTTGCCCCGACAGAGGGCGTTCAGGCCGTCCGGGTCGACGGCCTCCGAGAGGGGCGGGAGCTCCAGCACTGGCACCCCGGAGTTGAGACTGACCGCCTCCAGCACGGCAGTGGTCGCGGCCTCGTCGTCCGCGGGCGTGTACGACCGAACTATCGTATCGCGGGGTAATTCGCTACGGGACATCGTATACACAACACACGGGGTGAAGGATGATAAAGGGGTGTCAGACGGCGGTAAGACGGGGTTTCGGGGCAATCGCGACACGGGGTGTCGGTGAGCGTCTGACGCGAGTATGACGGACCGGTCGGGGACGCTATCGCTACCCGAATCCCGCTCGTCCCCTGTGTCGGCGCCCATCGCGGCCGTCACTTGCCGCTGCAAGCAGTCAGCGTTAGGGGTCGGAGTCCGACAACACAGTTGATGCAGTCAGTCATCCACCTCGTCTCCGGCGACGAAACCGAGCATCGAACCGCACTCAACATCGCCCGCAACCTCCTGGAGGACGAGAGCGACCGAATCGACGACGTCGCCGTGGTCGCGCAGGCTGGCGGCATCCACGCCGTGACGTCCGACGGGGAGCACGGAGAGACCGTCCGCTCGCTGATGGACGACGGCGTACCGTTCATGGGGTGTAGTAACACGCTCGAGGCGTTCGACCTGGCGGAGTCGGACCTCATCGATGGCGTCGAGATGGTCCCGGAGGGCGCCGTCGAAGTGACCCGACTGCAAGACGAGGGGTGGGCCTACCTGCGGCCGTAGCGCCGCAGTCACCGGCCAGGCGCTCGAACCCCGTTCGACCAACTTCTCGCGGACTCGTTAGCCCGGCAAGCGGGTCCGAACCACGCAAGAAGTGATGACAAAGCGACACCAAACCCGCCCCAGTTCTCAACACTCGGAATCGGACCCAAACGCCTTTGAGAGCGCCCCGGAAACCCGCTGTGAACCGGATTCCCGTATCAATTCTGATAACTGGGGGCCGGACGCAACGCATGACACGGACTCACCGGGAAAAAGCTCAGTCAGTCGCGCTCGCTATCTTGGTACTGTGCGTGTTCCTCAGTGCCGGGGCAGTTGGGATCAGTGGTGCAGACGTCACGTATTTCGACGTGACGACTAGTTCCACTATCGCCGGTGGCAGTTCGTTCGAGTACTACGTCAATTCTCCTAACGCGACCTACGTAGTTCTCGACGAGAACGGAAACGGCGATTTCGACAGTGGAGAACCATACATCACTGAAACTGCTACGGGTGGAACCAGTGGCGAATTCCCGGGTAGCCAAACGGAGAACTTGGAAGATCGACCAGACGATACCTACGAAGTTTACGCACTCGACAAGCAGAACGTCGGATCTTTAGACGATGGAACTGATCTCTCGATTGGCGCCTCTGACACTATCTCCGTCGACGGCAGCGCACCCTACGTCTCCGAGGTCAACGTCACGAACCCTTCCGGACAGGACGTGACGGTCTCGTTCACGACGAACGAACAGCTGAACGAGACGACCGTCGACCTCTCGGTCGATGGCTCGGGGTCCGCGACGTTCGGGCTCGGCGACTTCACCGAGACGAACGACAGCGGAACGTACACCTACGAACTGACGCACGCCGGGAGCTCCGACGGCGACTACACCGCGGAGGTCACGCGAGCGACCGACATCGTCGGCAACGACGCGGCGGTCAACCAGTCGGCCGGCGAGCTGACCGACTCGGTCACGGTCGACACCGTCCCGCCAGGAATCGACAGTGTCGAGGCGGAAGTCGGGAGCGACACCGTGACCGTGACGTTCAACCAGACGGTGGAAGCCGCGGACGGTAGTGCGCTCTCGGCGGCGAACTTCACGTACGGGAACGCAGAGTCGGGCGGCGCGACGGCGGTGTCCTCGGTCAGTCATACGGCCGGTTCGACCACTGCGACGCTGACGCTGGACGCATCCATCTCCCGGACTGACCTCGGGAACGACACTGTCGCCGCGGCGTCCGGCGATATCACCGACGGGTTCGGGAACACGGCGCCGACGACCGCCGTTCCGTTCACGGACACGAACACACCGATCGCGCCGGTGGACGCGTCCGGCCACCCCATCAACGCGAGCAACGACGAGAACTACGACCTGACGGTGACGCTGCCCGACGACCACGAGGCCGGGACACTTGCGGTGGACCTCTCGAACGGCGACACCGTCACCGCGAGCCAGTACGTCACTAGCGAGGACGACGGCGACGGCGACCCCCACGAGGTCTCCTTCACGGGACTGGACGTGAGTTCGCTGGACAACGGCACGGTCACCGTGGACGCGACGCTGACCGACGACGGCGGCAACGATGCGGCTGGCACGGGCCTGGCGTCGATAACGAAGGACGCCGACCGGCCGAGAATCACGGATGCGACGATCACGAACTCGCCCATCGGCACCTACGACGCGGGCTCCCAGCAAACAGTCACGGTCGACTTCGACGAACCGGTGGACGACAGCGTCGCACCGACGGTGACCATCACGGGCTTGAACCGGACGTACACCGTTTCCGGCGGTGGATTCGCCGACGACAACCAGACCTGGACGGGCACCGTCACCATCCTCGACGACAACGAGGACGCGACCGCCCGCATCGAGGTCTCTGGCGTCGAGGACACGGTGGGGAACCGCCAGACACCGGACCCGGACGACTCCAGTACGTTCCAGGTGGACACGACCGGCCCGGCGAAACCCGAGGACACGCTCGCGGGTGCGGTCACCGCGAGCAACGGCACGAACTACAACGTCACCGTCGACCTCGTCGCCGACTCGCAGGCCGACGAAGTCGAGGTGCGTGTCTCCGACGGCACCGACACCGTCACGGCGAGCACGTCGACGGGCGGCAGCGACCTCGTCACCGTTACGGGAATCGACGTATCCACGCTCGGCGAGGGGACGGTCACCGTGTCCGCTCGTGCGCTCGATGGCGGGTACGCGAACACCGAGGGGTTCGTCGAACCGGTGGACGTGATCAAGGACACCAATCGCCCGGGCGTCGCGTCGGTGAGTGTCGGCGACGGCACGGTGAACGACTCTGACGCCGGGTCCACGCAGGCGGTGACGGTGACCTTCGACGAGGACGTCGACCAGACCGTCGCCCCGACCGTCGAACTCACGGGACTGGCCCAGTCGTACGACGCCACCGGGAGTTTCACCGACGCCCGGACCTGGACGGGGACGGTCACCATCGCGGACGACGAGGAGGAAGATACCGCGACAGTAGCGGTGAGTGGCGTTCGCGACCTCGTGGGGAACCTTCAGACGCCCGACCCCGACAACTCCGGGTCGGTTCAGGTGGACACCATCACGCCGACGATTTCGAACGTTGCGGCGACCCACACTGGTGACGGGACGGTCGAACTCTCCTTCGACAGCGACGAGACGCTGACGGACGTCGCCGTCGACGTCACGGGTCCCGAACCGAAGACGCTCACCGATGCGGACTTCACCGAGTCGAGCGGCACCTACACCGCGACGTTCAACGCCGCGGACGGCGACTACACGGCCACGCTGACCACTGCCGAGGACGCCGCGGGCAACGACGGCGCGACAGACCAGACTGACACCGCGACCGTCGACACGACCGCACCCGTGTTCTCCGCGCTCTCGCCTGCCGGGACGACGGAGACGACGGACCAGCCGACACTCTCGGTCGACGTCTCCGACGCCACCGAGGGCGTGAACGTGTCGTCGATCCGCGTCACGGTCGCCGACAGCGACACGGGTGACGCCCTCGAACTGAACGCCGCGACGACCGACACCACGGGAATCTCCTACTCCGACGGGACGCTCACCGTGGACACGAGCACCGCGGGCGTCTCGCTGGCCGAGGGCGGCGTGGACGTCACCGTCGAGGCGAACGACACCGTGGACAACGCGAACGCGACGACGTTCTCGTTCACCGTGGACACCGTGGCGCCGCAGTTCTCGAACGCTTCGCCCGCGGGCGAGACGGTGACCGACAACCAGTCCGTAATCACGGTCGACGTGAGCGACGCGACGGCGGGCGTCGACGCGTCGAGCATCGCGGTGACCCTGGAGGACGACACCGGGAGCGCGTTCCTCTCGAACGCCGGGACGGGCACGGACGGCGTCTCCTTCGACGGGACGACACTGACCGTGGACCCGACCGGAGCGGACATCTCGCTCCCGAACGGCACCGTGACGGTGAACGTCTTGGCCGCGGACGCCGTGGCGAACACCGACAGCACCGAGTTCGCCTTCGAGGTCGACGTGCCGCCGACCATCTCGGGCTTCTCGGCGGCGGACACCGAGGGCCGGAACGCCACCGTCTCTTTCGAGTCGACGGACGAACTCGACGCGGTCCAGGTGGCGGTCTCCGGGGCCGAGACGGCGACGCTCGATGCCGCCGACTTCTCGGCGACGGCGGACGGCGACGGCTTCGTCTACGAAGCGGTGTACGAGGGGAGTACGGACGGCACGTACGACTTCGAGCTACAGACCGCCAGCGACGGCCGGACGGACAGCGCGGCGTTCGAGACGGCGTCCGCGCTGGTCGACGAGGCCGCGCCCGACGTGACCCTCGACGCGCCGAACGGCGGCGAACTGTTCCGCGGCAGCGAGACGGTCACCGTCGCCTGGACGGCGACCGACAACGTCTCCGTCGCGACTGACAGCGTCGTCATCGACTACTCGACGGACGGCGGGAGCACGTGGACCGAGGTGGCCGCGGGACTGACCGACGACGGGAGCTACGACTGGACGGTGCCGACAGTGGACTCCAGCGACGTCCTCGTGCGCGTGTCCGCGGACGACACCAGCTCGAACACCGGGACCGACGCCAGCGACGCGGCGTTCACGGTCGACTCGACGGCGCCCGGAATCTCGAACTACGCGGTGACGAACCCGGACGGCCAGAACGTCACGGTCTCCTTCGACTCGGCGGAGGAACTCGACGCCCTCTCGGTCGCCGTCTCGAACGCGACGACGCGCACGCTCGACCTGAGCGACTTCGCGGTGTCCGGGTCGGGGCCCTACACCTACACGGCGACGTTCGACGGCGGCGCGGAGGGAACCTACGACACGACCCTCGACGCCGCTGTCGACGCCGCGGGGAACGACGGGGCGACCACCGAGTCCGGCAGCGTCGCGGTGGACACGGTGACGCCGACGGTGTCTGCGTTCACGGCGACCAACCCCTCGGGGCAGACGGTGAACGTGAGCTTCGAGAGCGACGAGCGCCTCGCGACGGCCGAGGTGTCCCTGGTCACGCCCTCCGGGACGACGACGTTCTCGTCGTTCACCGAGACTGGTTCCGGGCCGTACACGTACTACGCGACGGCGGGCGGCGAGGACGGCGACTACACCGCGACGCTCGTCGCCGCGGCCGACGACCACGGCAACGACGCCGCCGACAGCCAGGAAGACAGCGTTACCGTCGACACGACGCCGCCTACGGTGTCGAACTACACGGTGACGAATCCGACCGGCCAGCAGGTACGCGTGCACTTCGACGCCGACGAGCCCATCGACACCGTCTCCGTCGCCATCACTGGCGCCGAGTCCGCCACCATCACCACGGACAACCCGACCGTTGTCGACGGGTCGTACGTCGTGACGTACGCCGGGAACGCCGACGGCACGTACACGGCGACGCTCGATGGGGCCGTCGACGCGTTCGGCAACGACGGCGGCGGCGCGTCCGCGTCCACGACCATCCAGACGGCTGCCCCCATCATCTCCGGGTTCACCGCGTCGAACCCCGAGGCCCAGAACGTCACCGTCTCGTTCGGCAGCGACGAGCCGCTGGCGAACGTCACGGTCGACATCTCCGGGGCGGAGACGGCGACGCTGACGGAGGCGAACTTCACCGAGAACGGCGACACGTACACCGCGACGTACGTCGGCGCCTCGAACGGCACGTACACGGCGGTGCTGCAGACCGCCGCGGACGCGGACGGCGACGACGGCGCGAGCGGGCAGACGAACAGCGCCACCGTCGGCACGACGGCGGAACCGGTCACCGGGCCGACGGTCACGAACTTCTCGCTCGCGAACCCGACCGGGCGGGAACTCCGCGTCTCCTTCGACAGCTCCGCGGTCCTGGCTGACGTCGGCGTCGCGGTCACCGGGCCGGACACGGCGACGCTCACGACGGGCGCGTTCAACGAGTCCGACGGGACGTACACGGCGACGGTGGCCGTGGACCCCGACGGCGACTACACCGCGACCCTGTTCGAGGCGACGGACGGGTCGGGGGAGAACGGCGCGAACAGTGAGTCGGACGCGGTGACCGTCGACACGTCGACCGGGGACGCGGGCGGTGGGTCCGGCGGTCCGGTTGGCGGTCAGACCGCGGGCGGCTCGTCGAACACGGGCGGCCCGCCGACGCCGACCGGGCCGTCGGTTTCGGTGACGGCGACGGGAACCAGCGAGGCCGCCATCGCCGTCGAGGACGCCGACGCCGGGGAGTCGCTGTCGGTCGCCCTCGACAACGCCACCAGTGGGCCGGTGGGCGTCACCGGGCTGAACGTCACGACCAGCGAGTCGATGGACTACTCGATGGCGGTGTCGACGTCGACGGACGCGGCGTCCGGGTCGCCCTCGTTCGATGGCCGTGCGGTCGGCTTTCTCGACGTCGCCCACTCCTTCGCGGACGCCGACGTCGAGCGGGCGACGGTGACCGTACAGGTCGCCGCGGAGCGCTTCGAAGACACCGACCTATACCCGAGTGACACCACGGTCTACCGCTACCACGACGGCGCGTGGCAAGCACTCGACACGCGGGTCGTCGGCCAGGACGACGACGCCTACACCCTCGAGGCCGAGACGCCCGGATTCTCCGTCTTCGCGGTGGGCGTCAGGGACGCCGACGTGGTGCGCGTCTCCGGGGCGAGCGTCACCGCGTCGGCGAGCGAGGTCGGGGAGCCGGTCGCGGTGTCGGCGACCGTGGAGAACACCGCCGCCTACCGGGCGAACGTGACGCTCACCGTCGTCGCGAACGGGTCGACCGTGGCGTCGAAACTCGTTTCGGTGGCCGCCGCCGACACTGCGACCACGACCCTCGACGTGGTCTTCGACGCGCCCGGCGACTACCGCCTCGCGGTCGGGAACACCGCCGCCGGCACCCTCGCTGTCTCCGAACGAGCGTCGTCGGGAACCACGACGCCAGGGGACGGAACGCCCGGGGGGACGAACACCACCAGTTCGCCGACGCCGACGGCCGTGTCTCCGACAGGGGACGCGACGACCGCGACCGGCGAGTCCTCCGACGGCGACGTGCCCGGACCGGGAGTCCTCGGGGGGCTCCTGGCGGCCGTCCTCGCCGCGCTGGTCGCGACCCGGTGGACGTGACGTCCCGGTAGCGCGGTCGGGGCCCGTCACTACTGGGCGCGGTGACGGTCCGCAAGCGCACTCTCCTCTCGCTGACGGGGGCGACTACTATCCGTCTGGCCGGCGTCGTGTCCACCTATGACGTTCGACGCCGACCGCGTGACGACCGTCACGTTCGACTCCTACAGCACGCTCGTCGACGTGGACGCCGCCGAGGCCGCCCTCGCCGACCGGGTGTCCGACCCGGAACCGGTCTCCAAACTCTGGCGCGCGCGGTCGCTGGAGTACACGTTCGTCGCGAACCAGATCGACGCCTACCAGCCGTTCTACGAGATGAACCGGGACGCGCTCCAGTACGCCCTCGACGCCTTCGGCGTGGACCTCCCGGATGACGAACGCGACGAGATACTCGCCGTCTACCACGAACTCGACGTCTTCGACGACGTCCGCGACGCCATCGAACGGCTCCGGGACGGCGGCTACGACTGCTACGTCGTCTCCAACGGCAACCCCGAGATGCTCTCCTCGATGGTCGAACACGCCGACATCGCGGATCTCGTCGAGGACACCGTCAGCGCCGACGAGGTGCGGACGTTCAAGCCCGCTCCCGAGATATACCGCCACGCCGCCGCCCGGACGGGCACGCCTATCGACCGGATAGCCCACGCGACCGCCGGCTGGTTCGACGTCCAGGGCGCCGCCCACGCCGGAATGCAGGGCGTCTGGGTCGACCGGAGCGGCGCACCCTGGGAGCCGTTCGACGGCGAACCGGACCTGGTCGTCGAGGACCTCCGCGAACTGGCCGACGCGATGGGCGTCTGACCGGGCGTGAACCACCACACAAAACAGAACTCACGCTCGCGAGCGCTACATCATTTCGTGTCGCTGTGTCATGATGACGCCGCTGGCGAGCATCAGCACCGCGATGGCAACCATCCCGGCGTCGGCGCCCATCGCGGCGTCCATCCCGCTCTGCATGCCGTCGCTCATCGAGCCGTCGTTCATCGTGCTGCCGTTCATCATTCCGCCGCGCCCGGTGGTCGCCAGCCACGCCTGGTTCACTAGCATCAGTACCGAGTAGACGACCATCAGCGGGCCGCTCGCCCGGCCGAGAGCGGTGGCGGCCGGAGTGAGGAGCACGGCGCCGTGAACGAGCACCACCACGCCGAGGGCGGCCATGAACCACGCGCTCCCCGTCATCCCCGTGCCCATCATACCCGTGGCCGACGTCGCCATCCCCGTCGTCGCCTGGTAGAGCGAGTAGCCGCCCGAGACGAGGGCGACGCTCGCGCCGTACAGTCGCATCGTCGAGACGCCCGTCGCGTCACCCGTCTGGCCGTTCATCGGCGCTACGTACGCGGCGTCCCGACTTGAAACCGGGTCCTGCCTTCGCTCGCAGCGCTACCACGGCAGTATTCAGGAATCACCGACGGTCTGCCTCCACACCGACTGTCGGTCAATCTCGGCGAGGTGTGGCGCAGCCTCGCCCGCGAGTAGTTATTTCGGGAGGCAAAATCGAGGACAGGAGGCAATTCGGGAGCCACGTGTGACGATTCGACCGATAACTACACTTCCCCGGGGAGCGAACTCGTTGGCATATGGCTCCCCGGGCGACGGTCAGCGACGAGTGGGTCGACAACGAGAAGGTCAAGCGGATTCTCAAAGAGCACCTCGACGAGACCGACTACCGTATCTACAAGGCGCTCAACGAGGACGGCCGGATGTCCGACACGGAGATCGGTGAGCGCGTCGGCCTGTCGCGGACGGCTGCGCGGCGGCGCCGGAAGAAACTGCAGGACGAGGGGCTCGTCGACATCATCGGCGTCCTCGTCATGCAGGAGGCCGAACTCGCGTACGCCGACGTCTTCGTCACCCTCGACTCCAGCGTCGGCGTGGGAGAACTGGACGCGTTCGTCGAGGAGGTCAAAGACGAGGAGCTCATCTACGAGATAGAGGAGTACATGGGGAAGTACGACCTGCTCCTGCGGGTGTGGCACGCGTCGCTCTCGGACGTGAAGACGTACCTCCGGTCGATGCTCCAGGACCACGAGGCCGTCGAAAGCTACGAGACGATTCCGGTGACGAAGACCCACAAAGCCTGGCACAAGACGTTCTCGAACGGCACCGACTGACCGGTCCGAGACCGGTCGCGACCCCGCGTCGGCCTACTTCCCTCGACGTACAGTCCCGCCGATCTACAGCTCCGAAGCTGGTAGCTCCGCCGGTCTACAGCCCGCCCACGGCCGTGTAGACGAGTTTCGTGGGCGTCTCCGTCTCGTTGACGCTGTAATGCTCGACGCCCGCCGGGATGACGGAGAGCGTGCCGGCAGAGACCGTGTACTTCGCGTCCGGCGTGACGAGCGTGACCTCCCCCTCGAGGATGACCGACAGTTCGTCGCCCTCGTGGCTCGTCCACCCCTCTTCGGGGACGCGTTCGCCCGGCTGGATGACGTACGAGCCGGCTTCGGCCTCGGGGTCGTCGGACTCGAACAGCGTGAGTGGACTCCCGCTACTCTCCGCCCAGACGTCGTCGAGGACGGTGAGTTCGACGGCGTCGTCGCTCACTGTTCGCCACCTCCGCTATCGTTCTCGCCGTTCCCTGGAGCGGCGCCGTCGCCGTCGGCCGCCCGGAGGGCCGCGGTCGCGGCGTCGTCGACGTCGCCGTCCTCGGTGAGTTCGACGCCGTAGACGTCGCGGGCGGTCTCACGCGTGAAGTAGTCGTCGCAGTAGTCCTCGCGGACGCGTTCGGGGTCGCGGTCCCGCGGGTCCCCCCAGCCACCGCCCGCGCTGGTCACGAGGCGGGCCACGTCCCCGGGCGACAGTCCGTAGTTCGTGAGGTTGCTGTGGCGTTCGACGCTGCCGTCGCCGTCCCGGAGTATCTCGATGTGGTTTCCGTCGCCGTCCTGGCCGCCTTCGACGCCCCACGGCGGGAACGTCGACCGGCCGAACCCGGCGGTGATGAAGCCGCCAGAGTCGTTGTACATCCGGTAGTCCTGGACGAGGCCGGTGCCGCCGCGGAACTCGCCGTGGCCCGCCTCCTGGGGCGTGTCGAGTTCGAAGGCGTCGAACAGCAGCGGGAACCGCGTCTCCATCACCTCGACGGGCATCTCGAGGGTGTCCCCGTCGCCCGAACAGACGAGCACGTCGGCGCCGTCCTTCCCGGGGCTCGCACCCCACCCGCCGGGCTGGGGTTCGACCACGAGGAAGTCCTCGTCGTGGCGGTCGTCGTGCCCGCCGACGATGGTCGCGCAGACGCTGAGGAAGTGGCCAGCCGACAGGCGGTCGGGGAGGTGTGGCGCCAGCGCCTTCCACGGGAGGTCTGCGGCCATCGCCGACCCCTCCCAGTCGGTGCCGATTGGCGCCGGTTTCGTCGCGTTCAGCACCGTCCCCTCCGGGATGGTGACCTCGAGCGGGCGGAAGAACCCCTCGTTGGTGTCCGCGTGGGGGAGCGTGATGGCCTGGAAGAACGCCCGGATGTCGGAGACGGAGGCGGCGTACGGCGCGTTGATCGGCCCCTCGGTCTCCGGGTCCGTGCCCGTGTAGTCGAGTTCGATCGACTCGTCGCGGATGGTGACCTCTACCTCGACGTGGACCGGGTCGTCCGTGACGCCGTCGTCGTCGAGGTGGTCCTCGGCGGTGTACGTGCCGTTCGGGAGGCCTCGAATCTCCTCGCGGACGAGTCGTTCGCCGGCGTCGAAGTCGTCGGCGACGGCCTGCTCGACGGTGTCGAGGCCGTAGCGCTCGAACACCTCGACGACGCGCTCGGCGCCGACCTCCATGGAGGACTTCTGGGCCTGCATGTCGCCCCGGGTGACCTCCGGCATCCGCGTGTTCGCGATGATGACGTCGAAGACGCCGTCGTTGCGGTCGCCGCCCTCGTACAGTTTCACCATCGGGTACTGGACGCCCTCCTGGAACACGCTCGTCGCGTCGGTGGTCCACGACCCGGGGTCCTTCCCGCCGACGTCGGTCCAGTGGGCCTTCGACGCGGTGAAGCCGACGAGTTCGTCGTCGACGAAGATGGGCGCGACCATCGCGACGTCGTTGAGGTGCGTGCCGCCGTGGTAGTCGTTCAGCAGGACGACGTCGCCCGGCGCGAAGTTGTCGGCCCCGAACTTCTCGAGGACGTCGGCGACGCAGAACTTCAGCGTGCCGAGGAAGCCGGGAACGCCGTTGGCCTGCGCGAGGACGTTGGCGTCCGCGTCGGTGACCCCGCAGGCGTAGTCGAGCGTCTCGTAGATGACGCTGGACTTGGCGGTGCGACCGAGGTTGAGGAACATCTCCTCGGCGGCGCTCTGTAGTGCGTTCGTGACGACTTCCCGCGTGAACGGGTCGACGCCGTCGGTCTCGTCGTCGGTGTGTGCGTTCGCTCTCATTGGTCAGGAGATGTGGAGGTTGCCGAGCACGTCGACGTCCACCGTCTGGCCGGGGTGGACGAGCGTCGTGCACGCCGGTTCCTCGACGACCGCGGGCCCCTCGATGGGTTCGCTCGTCGGGAGTGCGCCGCGTTCGTAGACGCGGGTGTCGTGGACGCCCTCGGCGCCGAAGTCGACCTCGCGGGTCTCCTTCACGGCGCCCGCGACGTCGCCGCCGCGTTCGACCACGTCCACGTCGGGTTTCGGCATCGGCGCGGACGCCGTCAGGCGGAGGTTCACGACCTCCACGGGGTCGTCCATGCGGAAGTTGTACGTCCGTTCGTGGCGCTCGTGGAACCGCTCGATTGTCGCCGCGATGGCGTCGCGGTCGACGTCGCCGTGCGGCCCGGGCGTGTTCACGGTGTGTTCCTGGCCCGCGTACCGGAGGTCGACGCTGCGCTCGAGGACGATGTCCTCGTCGGTGACCTCCTCGCCGGCGTAGGCGTCGTACGCCTCGCGCTCCATCTCCGCGAAGATGCCCACGACGTCGCGGGCGGCGTTCCCGTCGAAGTCGGTGACGTGGGTCCGCGCGAAGTCCTTCCGGAGGTCAGTAAGTAACATCCCCCACGCGGAGAACTGGCCCGGCGCCCGCGGCACGACCGTCTCCTTCACGCCGAGTTCCTGCCCGAGCGTCGCCGCGTGCAGCGGCCCCGCACCGCCGCTGGCCACCATCACGAAGTCACGCGGGTCGTGCCCGCGCCGGATGCTCACCTGCTTGAGGGCGTTGGCCATGTTCGAGTTCACGACCTGGAGGACGCCGTGGGCAGCCTCGCGGACGCTCGTGCCGAACTCGTCGGCCAGCGGTTCGAGCGCGCTGCGGGCCGCCTCGGTGTCGAGGGTCATCTCGCCGCCGAGGAAGTAGTCGGGGTTGAGGCGGCCCGTGAGTAGGTCGGCGTCCGTGACCGTGGGTTCGGTCCCTCCGCGCCCGTAGCACGCCGGGCCGGGGGCGGCGCCGGCGCTCTTCGGGCCGACGTTGATGGAGCCGCCCTTGTCCACCCACGCGATCGAGCCGCCGCCGGCGCCGATCTCGACGATGTCGACGACGGGGATCATCAGGGGGTAGCCCTCCTCGTTGGACGAGGATTCGAGCCAGTAGTCCGTGTCGATGGTCACCTCGCCGTCCTGGACGAGCGACGTCTTCGCGGTGGTGCCGCCCATGTCGAAGCTGACGACGTCGGGTTCGTCGATCTGTTCGCCGACGCGTGCCGCGCCGTAGACGCCGCCGACGGGGCCGCTCTCGACCATCTCGACCGGTCTGCGGCGTGCCTGCCCGAAGCTCGCCGTCCCGGCGTTGGACTTCATCGCGTAGGTGTTGCCCGCGAACGACTGGTCGGCGAGTCGCTGTTCGAGCGTGCTCAGGTAGTCGTCGGCGATGGGGCGGACGTAGGAGTTCAGCACCGCGGTGTTGGTGCGCTCGTACTCGCGGTACTCCTTGGTGAGTTCGTGGGAGAGCGTGACGTAGGCGTCCGGGTGGACCTCGGCGATGAGCTCCCGGGTTCGGCGCTCGTGGTCGGGGTGCTGGTAGCTGTGGAGGTAGCTCACCGCGATGGTGTCGAAGCCCTCCTCGCGCAGGCCGCGGGCGGCCTCGCGGACCGCGTCCTCGTCGAGCGGGGTGAGGACGTCGCCGGTCTGGTCGACCCGCTCGGGTATCTCCCGACGGTGGCGACGGGGGACGAACGGCTCGGGCTTCTGGTACTGGTAGTTGAACATGTCCGGGCGGTTCGCCCGGGTGATGTCGAGGACGTCTCGGAACCCCTCGGTGGTGAGCAGCGCGGTGTCCTCGCCGTCCCGCTCCGTGATGGCGTTGATGACGACGGTGGTGCCGTGGACGAACTGGTCGAGCGCACCGGGGTCGAGGTCGCTCTTCGCGAGGCTGTCGACGACGCCGTCCGCGAAGTTCGCGGGCGTCGTGGACGCCTTCTCGAGGGTGAGCGCCCCGTCCTCGACGGCGACGAGGTCGGTGAACGTCCCCCCGATGTCGACGGCGACCCGGGTGGTATTCTCTGCCATGATAGATACCAAAACGCCACTCCTAATAAACTTATTGTGCATTAAAGGCCCTGACACCGAACGAAAAGCAAAGATAGTGGAACGTTTCGTCAAATAATCTGCGGGTCGCGGAGGAGGTCGGCGGGGCGGGGACGGGGGTGGCCGGCGTGGCAGCGGGGATGACAGATACTGGGTGCTGCCACGCCATCCGGGTCGGTGCTCAGTCCCTGCGGCCGCGCCGCTCGGCGAAGGAGACGCCGTCGGGCAGCGCTGCGGTCACCTCCTCGCGCTTCTCGCCCGGGTCGTGGAGACACCGCGTCAGGTGGCCGGGTTCCACTTCGACCAGTTCGGGCTCCACGGCGTCACAGGCCTCGAACCGCCGGTGACAGCGCGGGTTGAACGGACAGCCGCTCGGGGGGTTCTGCGGGTCCGGCGTCTCTCCCTGGACCTCCACGGCCGTCGGCTTCAGATCCTGCTCGTGGCTCTCGACGACCGGAATCGCGGAGAGCAACTGCTCCGTGTACGGGTTCAGGGGGTTCTCGAACAGCACCTCGCTGTCGGCGACCTCCATGAAGTTGCCGAGGTACATCACGCCGATGCGGTCGGCGACGTTCTTCACGAGGCTGAGGTCGTGGCTGATGAGCAGGTAGGTCAGCCCGAGTTCGTCCTGGAGGTCGTCGAGCAGCGAGATGACCTTCGCCTGCACGCTCACGTCGAGGGCGCTCGTCGGTTCGTCGAGCACGACGAACTTCGGTTCGACGGCGAGCGCCCGCGCGATGGCGACCCGCTGCTTCTGTCCCCCGGAGAGCGCGCTCGGGTAGCGGTGCCGGAACTCCACGGGGAGGTCGACCTTCCGGAGCAGTTCGGCGACCCGGTCGCGGCGCTCGGCCTTCGTGCCGACCCCGTGGACGTCCAGGGGCTCCTTCACGATGTTCCCGATGCGCCGCCGGGGGTTCAGCGACGACGATGGGTCCTGGTAGACGACCTGGACGTCGCGGCGGAGTCGCCGCAGCTCCTTCCCCTGCAGGTCGGTCACGTCCCGCCCGTCGAACGCTATCGTCCCGCTCGTCGCGCCGTACAGCCGCGCGACGGTCTTCCCGAGAGTGGTCTTTCCGCAGCCGGACTCGCCGACCACCGCGAACGTCTCGCCCGGGAAGACGTCGAAGCTGACGCCGTCGACGGCCTTCACGTGGGACTTCGAGCGCCTGATGACACCCTCGCTGACCGGGTAGTACTTCCGCAGGTCGCGGACCGAGACGAGCGGCTCCGCGGCCGGTTCGTCGGCGCGGTGGACGGCCCCGTCGGCCGTCGCGTTCGCTGCGTCGCTGTCCAACTCGGTCCCGTCGGGCGTGTCGGCGCTCATTGGTTCCCTCCTGTCCCGGCTTCCGCCGGCACCGTGTCCTCCTCGTCGTCGCTGTACGTCGCCTCGTCGGCGGCGATGGCCGCGGCGTCCTCGAACTCCATGCCGTCCTCGTAGAGGTGGCACGCGACCGTCCGGTCGTCGCCGATCTGGTAGTCCTCGACCGGTTCGACGTCGCAGGTTCCCTCCATCGCCGCGGGGCACCGCGGGTGGAACCGGCAGCCCGAGGGCGGGTCTGTGTAGTCCGGAATCTGGCCGTCGATGCCGGTGCCGTCGAAGCCCGTGAGCTTCGGGATGCTGTCGAGCAGGCCGCGCGTGTACGGGTGGAGCGGCGCGTCGAATATCTCCTCCGTGCGCCCAACCTCCACGATTTCGCCGGCGTACATGATGCAGATGCGGTCCGCTATCTCCCGGGCGACCCCGAGGTTGTGCGTGATGTACAGCATCGAGAGGTTCCGCTCCTCGACGCGCTCTCTGAGCAGGTCTAGGATCTGGTTCTGGACGGTGACGTCGAGGGCCGTCGTCGGCTCGTCCGCGATGAGGAACTCGGGGTCGTTGATGAGCGCCATCGCGACGATGACGCGCTGGCGCATCCCGCCCGAGAGTTCGACGGGGTAGCGGTCGAGGGTCCCCTCGGGGTCCGGAATCCGCATCCGTTCGAGCAGTTCGGCGCTGCGCTCCCGGATCTCCTCGCGGTTGTCGCGGCGACCGAGCAGGTTCTTCAGGACCTCCCACCAGGACGCGCTCTTCCCGCCGCTGTACGTGGCCACGTCGGCCATCATCGACCCGACGGGGTAGACCGGGGAGAGGTAGGTCATCGGGTCCTGGAATATCATGCTCATCTCATCGCCTTTCACGCGTTCGTGCGCGTCGGCGTCGGTGAGCAGGTCGGTGCCCCTGTAGCGTATCTGGCCGGCCGTGATGTCGCCGGGCGGCCGCGGGAGCGTCCCCATGATGGAGCGCGCGGTCACCGACTTCCCGCAGCCGGTCTCGCCGACGAGCGCGACCGTCTCGCCCTCGCCGACGGTGAGGTCGACGCCGTCCAGGACGTGGTGGCGACCCTCGTACGTGTCGAAGGACACCGTGAGGTCGTCGACCTCGAGGATGTTCCCCGACATCACTGTACCTCCACGTCGAAAATGTCACGCAGCCCGTCGCCGAGGAAGTTGAACCCGAGCACGATGAGGAATATGGCGAGCCCCGGGAACGTGGAGTACCACCACTGGCCGGGCATGTAGTCCCGCCCCTGGCTGACCATCGTCCCCCACTCTGGCGTCGGCGGCTGTGCCCCCAGTCCGAGGAACCCGAGCGCGGACGCCACGAGGATGGCGTACCCCATGTCGAGGCTCATCTTCACCGTGATGGGTGCGAGCACGTTCGGGAGGATGTCCCGGAAGATGGTGCGCGTCGACGTCGCGCCGACGCCGCGGCTGGCCTCGACGTACGTCTCCTTCTTCACCGAGAGCACCTCGCCGTACGTGAGGCGGGCGTACCACGGCCACCAGACGGCGGCGATGGCGAGCATCGAGTTCGTCAGGCTGGCCTCCAGTGCGACGCTCACCGAGAGCGCGAGCACCAGCGGCGGGACGGAGAGGAACACGTCGGTGACGCGCATCAGCGTCATGCCGACCCCGCCGCCGAGGTAGCCGGCGACCAGCCCCACCGGGACGCCGATTGAGACGGCGGCCGCGAGCACGACCACCCCGATCTTCAGCGACAGGCGCGTGCCGAACAGGACCCGGCTGAAGATGTCGCGTCCGGCCTGGTCGGTGCCGAAGAGGTGTTCAGTGCTCGGCGGCTCGAACTTCTGGTCGAAGTGGACCGCCGGCTCGCCCCCGTAGCCGGCGTCGTGGGGGAACGGCGCGATCCACGGCGCGAACACGGCGATGAAGACGAAACTCAGGATGAGCCCGAGTCCGAGGACGGACATCGGGTTCTGGCGGAAGCGGTACACGATCCGGTCGAGGTCGCCCAGGCGGCGCGCGAGCGTGCTCTCGGCAGCGTCGCCGGCCGTCGATTCGGTGTCACTCATTCGGAATCACCTTCGTGCCACACGCGCGGGTCGAAGAAGCCGTAGAGGACGTCCACGGCGAAGTTCACGATCAGGAACGCCGCCCCGACGACGAGCGTCACGCCGACCATCGCGTTGATGTCCTTCTGGAGGATGGCCTCGACGCCGTAGGACGCCATCCCGGGCCAGGAGAACACGATCTCGACGACGAACGCCGAGCCCAGCAGGAAGCCGTAGTCCAGCCCGATGATGGTGAGCGTCGACGCGAAGGACTTCCGGAGCACGTACTTGTAGGCGATGAGCCGGTTCGGGATGCCGTGGGTGCGCAACCCCTCGACGTAGTCCTTCTCGTACTCCTCGATGAAACTCGACCGCGTCATCCGCGCGATGTCCGCTATCGGCGCGAGCGAGAGCGTGATTGCAGGCAAGATCAGGTGCTGGCCGGCGCTCACGAACGCGGGGAGGTTGGCTGCGAGCAGGCTGTCCACGAGCAGCAGCCCCGTCGTCTCGACGGGCATCGGACTGACGTCGCCGATGCGGCCCGTGGCCGGCAGCAGCCCGAGCTGGAACGCGATGAGCAGCTGCAGCAGGATGCCTGCCCAGAACGGCGGCAGCGAGACGTTGAAGAAGGAGAACAGCCGGCTCCCGTTGTCCGGCCACTTGTCCTTGTGCTGGCCCGCGACGACGCCCAGCGGCACGCCGACGAAGATGGCGATGAGCATGGCGAGCGTCGTCAGCTCGAACGTCGCGGGGAAGTACTCCAGGAGGTCCGTCGCGACGTTCCGCTCGGAGATGAGCGACTGCCCGAGGTCGCCCTGGACGAGCCCCGCCATGTAGTCGATGTACTGGACCCAGATCGGGTCGTTCAGCCCCATCTGCTCGCGGAGCCGCTGGACGGCCTCGTCGGTCGCGCGGGGACCCAGGGCGAGCCTGGCGGGCCGCCCTGGAATCACGCGAGCGAGGGTGAAGATGAGCACCGAGAGCCCGACGAACATCGGAATCGTCGAGAGCCCGCGTTTGATCAGGTAGTCTCTGTAGCCCATACGGCGGTTTAGCCCTGGTAGTAGCGGTGGAAGGTCTGACGGTAGCCCGTGATGCCGTTGTCCTTGAACCCCTTCACGCTGGTCGCGAGCGCGTTGCGGGTGGCCTGGTTCATCACGAACAGCGCGGGGGCGTCCTCGGCGATGAGCCGCTGGGCCTCCTCGTAGATGGGGATGCGGTCCTCCTGGCTGACCGTGCGGCGGCCCTCCGTGAGGAGCTGGTCGACCTCGTCGTTCTGGTACCACGCGGCGCTCGTCCACGACCCGTGGGAGTCACTGTGCCACGCGGGGTAGAGGAACGTATCCGGGTCCGCGTAGCTGAACGAGAGGTAGATGGCGAGCATGTCCGGCGTGGACTCCTTGCTCGAGGCCATCTCGGTGATCTTCGACCACGGCGCCTTGTTGACGGAGACCGACGCGCCGAGCTCCTGGAGGTTCGACTGGAGCAACAGCCCCATGTTCTGCTCGACGGTGAGCCCGGAGACGTACGTGTAGTTGAGGTCCAGGTCGCTCGCCGAGTAGTCGGACTGGTCGAGTTCCGCCTGCGCCGCTTCGAGGTCCTTCCCGTACGTCGGCAGGTCCTCGGTGTGGCTCCACATCGCCGACGGGAGCGGGCCCTGGAGGTGGTCGGAGTCGCCCGACATCACGTCGTTGAGCGCGGCCTCGTAGTCGAAGGCGTAGGAGATGGCGCGCCGGACGTGGACGTCGTTCAGCGGCTCCCGCTGGGTGTGCATGTAGACGTAGAACGGGTTGAACGTCGCCTTCGCGTGCACCCTGACCCCGTCGGAATCCGCGAGGTCGTTGTACGTCTGGAGTGGGAGCCACTGGTCGGACATCTGGGCGCCCTCCCGCATGCGGCCGGCCGCGGTCGCCGCCTCCTGGACCATCTCCGTCGTGACGACCTCGTAGCCGTTCTGGTCGTGGGGGAACGTCCCCCACCAGTCGTCGTGGCTCTCGATGACGATCTCGCGCTTGCGGTCGCGGTTCGTGAGTTCGTAGGGGCCGCTGCCGGCGTCGTTCTCTTCGAGCCACGCGGTGCCGTAGTCGCCGTTGTCGCCGTACTGCCCGTCGCTCTTCGCGTGTTCCTCGATCTGTTTCTGGTTGACGATGTAGAGGAACGGCAGCGTGTAGAGGAACGGCGCGAACACGTCGTCCGTGGTCATCCTCACGGTGGTCTCGTCGACGGCCTCGACGTTCTCCGGGGAGAGGACGCCCGACCACATCCACGAGAAGCCGTTGCCCATGTCCATCATGCGCTGGACAGAGTACTTCACGTCCGACGCGGTGACCTGGTCGCCGTTGTGGAACGTCGCGTCGCCGTTGAGGTTGAACGTGTACGTCCGACCGTCCTCGGAGACGGAGTAGCTCTCGGCGAGCCAGCTCTGGAGCTCCGGCGGCGTCGTGTCCGAGTAGTACAGCAGCGGGTCGTAGACGTTGTGGAGCAGGATGGTCTCCAGGTTGTCCGACCCCTTCATCGGGTCGAGCGAGCTCGGGGTGACCGTGGTGACGTAGTTGAACTCCGTCCCGTCCTGGTTGCCCGAGGTGGTCCCGTCGCCACCGGCTGTCGTTTCGGTCGTATTGTTACCTGATTCGTTCGTCGTCGCGTCTGTTTCCTGATTGCCGGTACAACCCGCGAATATCGCGCCGACGCTGGCTGCACTCCCGTATTTCAGGAACGACCGGCGGCTGAATCCGTCATTGTTACTGCGACCCATGATACCCACCTCCAACCCCGTCAGACTTAGTTCTACTGCATAGATGTACCTATTCGAACTCTAAAATTTACTTTACGTTCTACCAGCTTTCGTTTTGGACACGATTCGGGTGGACAGACACACGAATTAGAGCTTCTCGGGGAAAGCAATTTATACAATTGAACGAAACGAGTAGTCGTGACACGAGATACCAACACACAGCGCGTCGCGGTCGACATCGGTGGCACGTTCGTCGACGCCATCACGTTCGACCGCGAGACCGGCGCTGTCGAACTCGAGAAAGCCGCAACGACACCGGACCAACCGTCGAACGGCGTTCTCGACTCCGTCGACAAGGTCGGCGCCGACCTCCCGACCACGGAGGCGTTCGTCCACGGCACCACGCTCGGCCTCAACGCTGTCCTCGAACGCGACGGCGCGCGCACGGGAATCATCACCAACGAGGGGTTCACCGACGTCCACGAGATCGGGCGCACGAACCTCGAACGCGACTCGATGTACGACATCAACTACCAGAAGCCCGAGTCGATGGTGCCCCGACGGCGACGCCTCGGCGTCCCCGGCCGCCTCGACGCGGACGGGGCGGTTGTCGAGGAACTCGACGAGGACGCGGTACGGGACGCCGCCGCGGAACTCGTTGAGGAACGCGACGTCGACGCCATCGCCATCTGTTTCCTCCACTCTTACCAGAACGGCCAGCACGAACGGGCGGCCGCCGACGTCGTTCGTGAAGCCCACCCGGACGTCAGCGTCTCCGTCTCCAGCGACATCACTGGCGAGTACCGCGAGTACGAGCGCACGAGCACCGCCGTCCTCGACAGCTACATCAAACCCATCTTCGAGAACTACGTCGACACGCTCGACGGCGCGCTCGCCGACGCCGGCTTCGAGGAATCCTTCTTCATCACGCGCTCGGGCGGGGGAACGCTCACGGCGGAGAGCGCGAAGACCGCGCCCGTCCACACCATCCTCTCGGGGCCCGCGGGCGGACTCATCGGCGCCTCTCAGGTCGGCTCCATCACCGGCCGCGACAACCTCATCACGGTCGACATGGGCGGCACGAGCCTCGACGCGGCGGTCGTCGAGGACGGATCGCCGGTCGTGAAGTACGACTCCACGCTCGAACACCAGCCGATGCTCATCCCGGTCTACGACATCCGCACCATCGGCGCGGGCGGTGGGTCTATCGCGTGGCTGGACGGCGACCTGCTGAAGGTCGGCCCGGAGAGCGCGGGTGCCGACCCCGGCCCCATCTGTTACGACAACGGGGGCACCGACCCGACGGTCACCGACGCGGCGCTCGCGCTCGGCTTCCTCGACCCCGGCGACTTCCTCGGCGGCGAGATGGACACCGCGGCCGAGGACGCCATCGACGGCGTCCGGGAGACGCTCGCGGACCCCCTCGACACGACCGTCGAGGACGCCAGTCGCGGCGTCTTCGACGTCGCGCTGGCTACCACCGTCGGCGCAATCCGGGAGATAACTGTCGAGAAGGGCCTCGACCCCCGGGACTTCTCCATGCTGGCCTACGGCGGCGCCGGCCCGATGTTCGTCCCGCTCGTCGCGCGGGAACTCGGCGTGAAGGAGGTCGTCGTGCCGCAGGCGCCCTCGGTGTTCTCCGCGTGGGGGATGCTGATGGCGGACGTCGTCTACGACTTCTCCCAGACGATGATCGCCGTCCTCGACGACGTCGACGTGGAGACGCTCGAGGCGGCGTTCGAGGACCTGGAGGCCGAGGGCGGCGAGACGCTCGCCGACGAGGGCATCGGCGAGGACCGCCGGCGCCTCGAGCGCACCATCGAGATGCGCTACCTCGGGCAGGAACACACCGTCGAGGTGGACGCCGACGGCGTCGCCGACCTCGACGAACTCGCGGACCGGTTCGAGGCCCAGCACGAGACGCGCTACGGCCACACGATGAACGACCCGGTCCAGGTCGTCCACCTGCGGGTGCGCGCCATCGGCGAGAACGACAAACCGACGCTCGACCCGCAGCAGCCCCGGGACGGCCCGCTCGAGGCGGCCGGAAGCCGGGAAGCGTACTGTTTCGCCGCGGGCGAGTTCCGCGAGTTCGACGTCTACGAGCGCGGGGACCTCGCGCCCGGTGACGAACTCGACGGCCCCGCGGTCGTCACCGAACCAACGACGTCGCTGGTCTTCCACTCCGACCAGTCGGCGACCGTTGACGACTACGGACACATCGTCGTCACCAGGGAGGACGAACAATGAGCACCCAGGACATCGACGCGGCCACCGTCGAGGTCGTCCGGAACTACCTCACGTCGGCCGCCACCGAGATGCAGCGCACGCTGATCAGGACAGCCTACAACACCATCATCTACGAGATCCTCGACTTCGGCATCTCCGTCTTCGACCGGGACCTCAACCTCATCGCCGACTCCCCCGGTCTCGCGCTGTTCCTCGGCGCGAACGACTACGGCATCGAGAAGGCCGTCGAACACGTCGGCGAGGAGAACATGGACCCCGGGGACGTGTTCATCATGAACTACCCCTACTGGAGCGGCACGCACACCCTCGACGTGCTCCTGTTCGCGCCGGTGTTCCACGACGAGGAACTCATCGGTTACACGACCTGTCGCGCCCACTGGCTCGACCTCGGCGCGAAGGACTCCGGCTACGTCCTCGACTCGACGGACGTCCACCAGGAGGGCGTGCTCTTCCCCGGCACGAAGGTGTACAAGGGTGGCGAACCGGACCCAGAGATCATGGACATCATCCGGTTCAACTCCCGGATGCCCGAGAAGGTCGTCGGCGACCTGAACGCGCAGGTCGCGGCGGTCCGCACGGGCGAACAGCGCCTCCAGGAACTGTACGAGAAGTACGGCGCGGACACCGTCGAGACCGCCGTCGACAAGATCCTCGACCACGGCGAGCAGACCGCCCGCGAGGCTGTCGAGGAACTGCCGGACGGCACGTGGTCCGCCACCGGCTACGCCGACGGCATCCACCGCGACGACGACGACCTCATCAAACTCCACGCCGAGGTCACCATCGACGGCGACGAGTTCGCTGTCGACTTCTCGGGTTCTTCCCCCGAGGTGGACGAACCCCTGAACATCCCGCCGGGGATGAGCGAGACCATCTGCAAGCTCACGTTCAAGACGCTCACGACGCCCGACGAGGACTCCAACGGCGGCCAGTACGAGCCGCTGACGATGCACGTCCCCGAGGACAACATTTTCAACGCGAGCTACCCCGCGCCGACGTTCACCGTTTGGACGGGCATCGTCGGCATCGACGTCGTCTACAAGGCGCTCGCGAAGGGGATGCCCGACCGGGTGCCCGCGAGTTCGGGGGGCGACCTCGCGGACATCATGCTGTACGGCGAGAACCCCGAGACCGGTCGCCCGTTCGTAGAGGCGAACAACGAGGGCGTCGGCTGGGGCGCGGGCGTGGGCCACGACGGCGCGAACGCGCTCATGCACATCAGCGAGACGATGGTCCGGAACATCCCCGTGGAGGTGTTCGAGAACAAGGCGCCCATCCGGTTCGACCAGCTGTCGCTGCGAGAGGACTCGGCCGGTCCCGGTAAGCACCGGGGCGGCCTCGGCATTCGCCGGGACTTCCGCGTGCTCGAACCCGTCGGCGCGCTCTCCATCATCCAGAAGACCCGCACCGACAACTGGGGGATGGACGGCGGTGAGCCCGGGAAGAAGAACGTCGTCGTCCTCGACTCCGACGAGCCGGACTTCGACGAGCGCGTCGAGGTGCTCGTGGACAACGACCACCTCCACGAGGGTGAGGGGAGACACGTCGGGATGTTCCGCGGGAACTTCGCGCCCGGCGAGGTCATCTCCAACCGCACCGCCGGCGGCGGCGGCTACGGCGAGCCGTTCGAACGCGACCCCGAGAACGTGCTCGAGGACTACCGCGACGGCTACGTCTCCCAGGACGCCGCCCGCGAGCAGTACGGCGTCGCCATCACGGACGACGGCGAGATCGACGACGAGACGACGGCCGACCTGCGGGGACGTCAATGACCGACCTCCTCTGGATCGACCCGGTCGGCCACGACGACTTCTCGGGCGACATCGGGGCGATTCTCGATTCGGCCGGCCGCTCGGACACCAACGTCGACGTGACGTCGCTCGACCGCGGCCCCCACCACGTCGAGTACCACTACTACGAGGCGCTCGTAACGCCGGACGTCCTCCACACGGTGAAGCGCGCTGAGAACGATGGCTACGACGCCGTCGTCATCGGCTGCTTCTACGACCTCGCGCTGGAGGAGGCCCGCGAGGTGAGCGACGCGATGCCGGTCGCCGCGCCGGCGGAAGCGACGACGCACCTCGCGACGACGCTGGGGGATTCGTTCTCCGTCGTCGTGGGCCGCCAGAAGTGGGTGCCCCAGATGCGCGACCGCGTCCGCAAGTACGGCTTCGGCGACCACCTCGCGTCGTTCCAGACCGCCGACCTGGGCGTCCTCGACTTCCAGGCCGACCCGGAGACAACCCAGCGCCGCCTCCGGGAGGCCGCGACGGCGGCCGTCGAGGAGGACGACGCTGAGGTCGTCATCCTCGGCTGCACCGCGGAGTACGGCTTCTTCGAGGACCTCCAGGACGACCTCGGCGTCCCGGTCCTCGACGCGGTGACGGCGCCGTTCAAGTACGCCGAACTGCTCGCCGAACTCGCCGACTTCGGGTGGACCCACAGCAAGGCCGGCGGCTACGAGTCGCCGCCCGTCTCGGAGATCGCCGAGTGGGGCATCGAGGACGACTACGAGAACGCCGACGTGTGGACGAGAGGTGAGGAGGAGTGAGCGACCGGGAGCGCGTGGCGGCCTGCCAGGACCGCCTCGACAGCGCCGACGCCGACGCAGTCGTGCTGTTCCCGAGCACCGACATGGACTACCTCTCGGGGTTCACGGACGAACCGATGGAGCGCCACCTGTTCCTCTTCGTTGGGCGGACCGGCGACCCGCTGTTCGTCGCCCCCGAGATGTACGACGCGCATATCCGCCACGATTCGTGGGTCGACGACGTTCGGACGTACGCCGACGGCGAGGACCCGCTCCTGCTGCTCGAACACGTCGCCGACGAACTCGGGTTCAGGGGCGGCCGCGTCCTCCTCGACGACCGCATGTGGGCGCGGTTCAGCCAGGACTTCCGCGAACTGTTCCCGACCACCGAGTTCGGCCTCGCTAGCGAGGTGCTCGAACCGCTCCGTCTGCGCAAGGACGCCGCGGAACTCGACGCGCTCCGGCGCGCCGGCGAGGTGGCCGACGCCGCGATGCGCGACGTCCGGGAACTCGGGGCGGACGCAGTGGGGATGACCGAAGCGGACCTCGCGAACTACGTCGAGGAGCGCCTCGCCGCCCACGGCGGCACGGGGACGTCCTTCGAACCAATCGTCGGCAGCGGCCCGAACGGCGCCAAGCCCCACCACCGGCAGTCCGACCGCGAAATCGAGTCGGGGGACCCCGTGGTGTTCGACTTCGGAACGCGCGTCGACGGCTACCCCAGCGACCAGACCCGAACGGTCGTCTTCGACGGTGAACCCCCCGACGAGTTCGAGGCGGTCCACGACGTCGTCCGCGAGGCACAGCAGGCCGCCGTCGAGGCTGTCGAACCCGGGGTTCCAGCGGAAGCGGTCGATGCTGCCGCCCGCGAGGTCATCGAGGCCGCGGGCTACGGCGAGGCGTTCGTCCACCGCACCGGCCACGGCGTCGGCCTCGACGTCCACGAGGAACCCTACATCGTGGACGGCAACGACCAGTCGCTGGAGGCGGGGATGGTGTTCTCCGTCGAACCCGGCGTCTACCTCGAGGGCGAGTTCGGGGTGCGCATCGAGGACCTCGTGGCGGTCACGGAGAACGGCTGTGACCGGCTGAATCACACGGAGCGCGGTTGGCGGGCGTAGGAACGGGCCGTCCGTCTGGCTCTCGCCCGCCCGACTCGTCCGGCCCCGGGCCAGTTCTGTTCCCCAAGTTTCGACCTGGAAACAGCACGGGCTCCTCCACGTACATACCCTTTCTCGGAGCTCCACGGCCAGGAGTCAGATTGGACGGTGTCCGTGAGGCGTTCGCAAGTTCCTGTCCCCGTGGAGTCCAGTCGCTCACCGCCACTTCTGGATCTTCCCCCAGCGGAGGCTCGTCCAGCATGATCTACGGGCTTTCGCTGCTACACCGCCTGACTGGCGGCTACTTCTCGGAGGACGGACGGAGGTCCTCGACGGAACGCTCGTGTTTCTCCTTCTGGAGGTATCTCTCGATTCGCACCCTGTCTTCGTCCGTGATGCCGTACCCATCGTCCTGGCCGTCCGTTTTTTCGCCCATCGCTCATCCCGGTTGGCCTACAGGTCACGCATGAATAGTTACTTTCCCTAATCGATTAACCGGGGGAAAGGGGGAGAGATGGTGTTCGAGCGCCTTCCCGACCGTTCTTCGACTTCGTTGGCTCCTCACGTTCGTTCGTCGCGTGTGTGAGTGGGTTCGGGCGGATTTGAACCACCGACCTCGGCCTTGTAAAGGCCGCGTCATAACCAACTAGACCACGAACCCGCACCCGAAAGGAACTGTCGCGCGGCAAAAACGGTTTCCCTTCGTCGGAACGACCAAACCGTCGGAAACCGTACGTCTGGACATGGCCCGGCGCTTGTTCGCAGTGCTCGTCCTCGCGCTGCTCGCGGCGGTCGCCCTCGTCTACGTCGGGTTCTCCCCGGACACGGGCGCGGAGGTGACCGTGCGGGACGGCGGCGCTCAGACGACCGTCGACGGGACCGCAACGGGGAACGACAGCGGTGCAGGGAACGCCTCGGTACGGGTCGCCGACGACGGCGGACAGATTCTCGGGAACGTCTCCGTCAGAATCGCGGACGACCCACAGGAGCGCTACACGGGACTGAGCGAGACGAAGTCCCTCGGGCCGAACGAGGGGATGCTGTTCGTCTACCCCCAGGAGGGGAGCCACACCTACGTGATGCGGTCGATGGACTTCCCCATCGACATCGTGTTCGTGGGCGCGAACGGCACCATCACCGAAATCCACCACGCGCCGGTCGAGGAGGACAACGAGAACCTGACGGGGTACACGGGCCGCGGGAAGTGGGTGCTGGAGGTGCCGTACAACTGGACCGTCGAGCACAACGTGACAGTCGGCGACGAAATCGACGTCGAGCGCTGACCGTGTTTCGGTTCGTAGGAAAGTCTTTTTGCGAACGATTCCTACTGCTGAGAGGATGAGTACCGCCACAGAAGACGACGACCCCTTCGAAGACCAGCGGGAGAAGGTCGACAACGCGATGTACCGCCTGTTCGACGAGTACGGGCGGGACAACTGGTTCGCGGCGCTCGTCGGCGTCCTGGCCAGCGTCTTCGCCCGCGTGCTCGACCTCATTCCCGCCATCATGCTGGGGTACGCCGTCGACGCCCTGACAGGGGGCCAGACGTTCCTCCCGTTCCTTCCCGACTCTCTCCGTCCGCCGACCCGCGAGATGGAGCTCTACTGGACTGTCGCCATCATCTCCGGTGCGTTCCTCGTCGGTGCCGGCTTCCACTGGCTGCGCAACTGGGGCTGGAACTCCTTCTCCCAGCACATCCAGCACGCGGTGCGGACGGACACGTACAACAAGATGCAGCGCCTGAACATGGACTTCTTCGCCACGAAGCAGACCGGCGAGATGATGTCCATCCTCTCGAACGACGTCAACCGCCTCGAGCGATTCCTCAACGACGGGATGAACTCCGTCTTCCGGCTCTCCGTGATGGTGCTGGCCATCGGCGTCGTGCTGTTCTACTACAACTGGCAGCTCGCGCTCATCACGATGCTGCCGGTGCCGGTCATCGCGTGGTTCACCTACAAGTTCGTGAAGGCCATCCAGCCGCAGTACGCCGACGTCCGCTCCTCGGTCGGCCGCCTGAACTCCCGCCTCGAGAACAACCTCGGCGGCATCCAGGTCATCAAGACCTCGAACACGGAGTCCTACGAGTCCGACCGCGTCGGCGACGTCTCCGAGGGCTACTTCGACGCGAACTGGGGCGCCATCACCATTCGCATCAAGTTCTTCCCGGCGCTGCGCATCATCTCCGGCGTCGGCTTCGTGCTGACGTTCCTCGCCGGCGGCTACTGGGTGCTCGTCGGCCCGCCGCCGCTGATGTCCGGGTCGCTGACGGCGGGCGAGTTCGTCGTGTTCATCCAGCTCAGCCAGCAGTTCGTCTGGCCGATGGCGCAGTTCGGCCAGATCATCAACATGTACCAGCGTGCCCGCGCCTCCAGCGAGCGCATCTTCGGGCTGATGAACGAGCCCTCCCGCATCGAGGAGAACCCGGACGCCGACGAACTCCACGTCTCCGACGGCGAAGTCGTCTACGACGACGTCACCTTCGGCTACGACGACGAGCCAATCGTCGAGGAGATCGACTTCGAAGTCGCGGGCGGCGAGACCTTCGCGCTCGTCGGGCCGACGGGTGCCGGGAAGTCCACGGTGCTCAAACTCCTGTTGCGGATGTACGACGTCGACGACGGCGAGGTCCGCATCGACGGCCAGGACATCTCCGGGGTGACGCTGCCGAGTCTCCGCCAGCACATCGGCTACGTCAGCCAGGACACGTTCCTCTTCTACGGCACTGTCGACGAGAACATCAAGTACGGCACGTTCGACGCCGACCACGAGGACGTCGTCGCGGCCGCGAAGGCCGCCGAGGCCCACGAGTTCATCCAGAACCTCCCGGAGGGCTACGACACGAAGGTCGGCGAGCGCGGCGTGAAACTCTCGGGCGGCCAGCGCCAGCGTATCGACATCGCGCGGGCCATCCTCAAGGACCCCGAAATCCTCATCCTCGACGAGGCCACGAGCGACGTGGACACCGAGACGGAGATGCTCATCCAGCGCTCGCTCGACCGCCTAACCGAGGACCGCACGACGTTCGCCATCGCCCACCGCCTCTCGACCATCAAGGACGCCGACCAGATCGTCGTCCTCGAGGACGGCCGGGTCGTCGAGCGCGGCAGCCACGACGAACTGCTCGCCGAGCAGGGCCTCTACGCGAACCTCTGGGGCGTGCAGGCCGGCGAGATCGACGAACTCCCCGACGAGTTCATCGAGCGCGCCGCCGAACGCCAGGCCCACGTCGAGGAAGAAGTCGACGACTGACGCCGCCACTCACTCTCTCTTCGCCCAGTTCCGCGCCGCGCGCCGCGCATGACAGCCTACTTGCCGAGGGCCTGCGTACGCCGACGCATGCGACTCGCGGACGCGACGTGGACGGACGCCGACGGCGCGGCGACGGACCTCGCGGTCCTCCCGGTCGGCAGCACCGAACAGCACGGCCCACACGCCCCGCTCGGTACCGACACTATCACCGCGGAGAGAGTAGCCGCGGCCGCCGAAGACGCCTACGACGACGAGGTGGTCGTCGCCCCCGCGCTTCCGGTGGGAATCTCCGAGGAGCACCGCCAGTTCACCGGGACGCTGTGGCTCGACCCCGACACCTTCAGGGCGAACGTCCGGGAGGTCGTCGCTAGCCTCGCGAGCCACGGCTGGGACCGCGTCGTCGTCGTCAACGGGCACGGCGGCAACGTCCCCGCGCTCGGCGAGGTCTGTTCGACAATCACGCGCCACGACGACGCGTACGCGGTGCCGTTCACGTGGTTCGACGCCGTCGGCGACCACGCCGCCGACATGGGTCACGCCGGCCCCCTCGAGACGGCGTTCCTCCGGCACACCGACCCCGGCCTCGTGTGCGAGGACCGCGTCGAGGCGGCCCGCGAGGGCGCCAGCGACGGCTGGGGGGAGTGGACCTCGCACGCGAACCTCGCCCACGACGTGGCGGAGTTCACGGAGAACGGTGTGGTCGGCGACCCCACAGAGGGCGATGCTGCCCGCGGCGAAGAACTGCTCTCGCTCGCGACGGACGCGCTCTGCGACTTGCTCGACGCCGTCGCGGACCGGGACGTCACGCGGCCACCGCACCGGTAGCGGTCAGTTGGGTTCGACGACCGCGTCCTCGCGCACCGCCTCGTCGAGGTTCGCCAGTCCCTCCCCGGCGAACCAGTTCAGCAGGTCGACGACCTCCCGCGGCCCGCTCACGACGTACGGCGCGGCCGTCGCGTCCGTGTCGGACCCCACAGCGACCGCGACGCCATCGCTGCCGAGCACCTCGAATGCCGCCTCGTCTGTCGTGTCGTCGCCCAGGTAGACCGTCAGCCACTGCTCGTCGTCGGGGGTGAACCGCTCCCTGAGTAGTTCGACGGTAGACCCCTTCCCCCAGTCGACGTCCGGGCGGAGCTCGACGATCTGCTTGCCTTCGGTGATCCGCAGGGCGTCGTAGCCGTCGTGGTCGTCCAGCGCGGCCTCGACGGCCTCCTGGACCGCCTCGCGGTCGACGTCGGCCTGGCGGTAGTGCACCGTCGCGGTCACGCCCTTGTCCTCGACGATGACGCCGTCGTCGCCCGCGAAGACTCGTTCGACGGCGTCGCAGACCCGCGGAAGCACCTCCTGGACCTGGTGGGCCGCGGAGTGGACGGACCGCTCGTTGCCGTCGTGGAGTTCGAGACCGTGGTTGCCCGCGCAGTAGGCGTCCTCGACGCCAGCGCGCTCGCGAACGTCCTCGACGGCGCGTCCACTGACCACCGCCACGGCCGCCCGGGGGTGGTCCGCCAGCGTCTCCAGGGCTTCCTTCGCCCGGTCGCGTATCTCGGCCGCGTCCGGGTCGTCGACGATGTCGGCGACCGTCCCGTCGAAGTCCGTCATCACGAACAGGCCGTCGGCCAGCCGGAGGTTGTCCGCCAGCCACTGCTTGCGGCCCCAGACCGAGACCGGAGCTGACTGCCAACTCGGCGACTCCGACCCGCCCTCGCCGTCGCGGTCGACGGGGATGCCCGTGAACTGGTTGGTCACCCACGCGTCCGTATCCTCGCCGTGCACGCGCCGGCGGAGCGCCCGCATCCGCCGCTTCCGCGTCCGCTCGGGCATCGAGAGCGCGGCTTCGATGGTCGTCGCGAACTCCTCGATGTCGTTCGGGTTGACGACCAGCGCGGCGTCGCCCAGGGACTCCACGGCGCCCGCGAACTCCGAGAGCACGAGCACGCCGTCGTCGTCGAGCTGGGAGGCCACGTACTCCTTGGCGACGAGGTTCATCCCGTCGCGCAGCGGACTCACGAGCGCGACGTCCGCGTGGCGGTACAGCGCCGTCAGCCCTGCCCGGGAGTAGTGGTCCTTGGTGTACACCACGGGCGTCCACTCCGCGGTGGCGAAGCGGTCGTTGATCTCGCGGACGCGGCGCTCGACCTCGTCCTGGAGCTCCTGGTACTCGTCTATCTGGGTCCGGGACTCGCTGCCCTTCTGGACGTACGTGAGTTCGCCCCGCCGGTCGGGGCGGTGCTCCCAGAGCCACTCCAGGGCGTCGAGGCGCTGGAGGATGCCCTTCGTGTAGTCGAGACGGTCGACGCCGACCGCGACCTTCTCGCCGAGGGCGTGCCGCGAGGAGAACGTCTCCCAGAGCTCCTCGGTCTCCTCGGCGCCCGCGCGCTCGGCGTGAACGTCGGCGTCGACGCCCAGCGGCTGGCTCTGCACCCGCGTCGTGTGCCCCTCGTAGGTTATCAGGCCGGCGTCTGCGTCGACAGTGGCGTCCTCGAACACCGCCGCGACGCACTCGCAGAAGTGCTCGCAGTACGTCTCGCTGTGGAAGCCCAGCAGGTCGTTGGCGAGCAGTCCCTCGAGCAGTTCGTGGTGCTCCGGGCACGAGCGGAAGGTGTCCCACGCGGGCCACGGGATGTGCCAGAAGTGGGTGAGGAAGGCGTTCGGGAGCTGTTCGCGGACCAGCCGGGGCGCCAGCGCCAGGTGGTAGTCCTGGAACCAGACGACGGGGTCGTCGTCCTCGGCGCACGTGACGATGGCGTCCGCAAACGTCTCGTTGACCTGGGTGTAGTACTGCCAGAACTCGGCGTCGAAGCTCGCCCGCGTCGGCATCCCGTGACAGAGCGGCCACAGCACCTGGTTGCTGTAGCCGTAGTAGTAGCCGGAGAGCTCGCGGTCGCTGAGGTGGAGGCGCTGGATGGTGTACGACGGGTCCTCGGGCGGCACCTCGACGCGACCGCGGTCGTCGGCCACATCGAAGTCGGCGTCCCCACTCCCCCACGCGACCCACGTACCGGAGAGCTCCTGCATGATGGGGTCGAGCGCGGCGGTGAGGCCGCCCGCGGGCTGGGACACCGACACCTCGCCCCCGTCGTAGCTGTGGGTGTACGGCTCACGATTCGACGCGACGAGCAGTTCCCGGCCCTCGAGTGCGTCCACGACGGGGGGACCGTCGTCACCCTCATCGCGGTCGGTCACGATGCATCGCCCCCGTCCGGAGTCCAGGCCGGTACGGTTCGACTGCGCTCGGTTCGTTGCCGGTCGACGGGGCTCCACGCCCGTATGTTGCCTGCCATGGGCTACGGGGGTGTAGACGGCCGTGAGCCGGATAAGATGGAGAGTCTGTTTCCCCGAATTCACGGGCCTAGGGCCGTGATACCAGAGTATAAGCGCAGATTACGGACGCCGTTCACCCGTTCGTTACCGTGTCGCGGCGTCTCTCGGGGCGTTTCGCTCGCGCAGTTCACCGTCGTACTCGCTGTCTCCCACCTACGCCCCTACTCGCAGGAGAGCGGGGTGAAGTGGGCCAGAGTGTCAGTCGTCGTCTTCGTCGGCACCACCCGCCGCGTGCGCGTCCTCCAGCGCGGAGCGGAGTTCGGGAATCGTGGAGGCGAGTTCGCCCACCTGGTCGCGGGCCGTCTCCAGGTCGGCGAGCACGTCCTCGACGGCCGTCAGTTCGGCCTCCAGGTCGTCGGCGTCCTCGAAGGCGTCGGCGCGCTCCCCGACGACGAAGGCCTTCTTCGCGTCCCGCAGGTGGGTCTCGACGTCCTCGACGGCCAGCGCGGAGCGGAGCGCGTTCAGCACGCCGAGCGTGTTGTCCGCCTCCACGTCCCAGATGTCGTCCCCGGTCGGCAGTTCCGCGCGGGCGGCGGCGAGGTGTTCCTCCACGTCGGCCCGCATCTCCTCGGCCGCTTCCCCGAACAGTTCGTCGTCGTCGAGCGATGACTGGCTCATAGCTCCGAGTTCGCCGGCACGGAATTTAAAGACCCGCCTCGTACTGAAGGTGAAATCCGGCTACGAGACGCTCGCGAGTTCCATCAGCGGGTAGCCGTCGTCCATCGCCATCTCCGCGACCACCTCGTGACCCTCGTAGGCGACGACGACCTCAACCTCCATGTACTCGCCCGTCAGTTCCGTGTAGCCGTGGTCCGTGGGGAGTTCCCCGACGAGGATGTCGACGCTCACCGACTCGCAGAAGGGCTGGTTCTCGATGGACTCCTCGATGGCCGTCTCCATGCTCCCCGCGCTCGCGGGGCTGACCGGCGTCCCCGCGAACTGGTGGTAGAGCGCGCCGAACTTGATGCCTGCCTCGAAACACGCCTGCTCCACGTCGGTTGCCATACGAGTCCTGCGTGTGGCCGCGGCTAAGAACTGTCGCCTGCCGCGCCTACGGCCAGTCCTCGACGGCCGTGTAAGTGACGGCCAGGAAACCGGCGAGCCCACAGGCGAGTCCAGCGAGCGCCGCGACGCGCAGCCACGTCGAGACGTCCTGCACCGAGAGCACGACGGCGGCGCCCGCGAACGGGAAGGGGACCCCGGCGACCTCCGAGACCACCGGGACGCCGACGAGCGCGTAGCCCGCCGCCACGGCGACGAGCGCGCCACAGAAGCTGATTGCCCAGGCGAGGCGCGAACTCCGTGCTCGGGTCCGGTCCCGCTGGTGGGTGGCCTCGCGCTGGGATGCCAACACGTGTCGGCCTTCGACCCATTAGACAGTGCGAACCGCACGATTCATTGCCCGGTGGCCGCGACTCTCACACGAATGGACGACCCGGTCCTCCTCACTGGCGCCACGGGCCGCGTCGGGCAGGCCATCCTCGGCGGCATCGGCGACGACTACGACTGGCGGCTGCTCGACCGGGATCCGCCGACAGGTGACCCCGACCACGACTACGTGGTCGCCGACGTCACCGACGAGGACGCCGTCCGCGACGCCGTCGAAGGCGTCGGCGCGGTGGTCCACCTCGCGGGCGACCCCCGACCCGAGGCACCCTGGGAGAGCGTGCTCCGCAACAACATCGACGGCACGAAGACCGTCCTCGATGCGGCCGTCGACGCCGACGTCGAGAAGTTCGTCTTCGCTTCCTCGAACCACGCCGTCGGGCACTACGAGACGGCCCGGAAGCCAGACCTCTACCGCCGCGACGACGACTTCCGCCTCGACGGCACCGAACTCCCGCGTCCGAGCAACCTCTACGGCGTCTCGAAGGCGACCGGCGAGACGCTGGGTCGCTACTACTTCGACGAGTGCGACCTCTCCTTCGTCGCGGTCCGCATCGGCAACCTCACCGAGGGCCACCCGCCCATCAACTACGAGCGGGGACAGGCGATGTGGCTCTCCTACCGCGACTGTGCGCACCTTTTCGACTGCTGTCTCGAGGCAGAGTACGGCTACGAGGTGGTCTACGGCATCTCGGACAACGACCGGAAGTACTACAGCCTGGAGCGTGCTCGCGAGGTGCTGGGCTACGACCCGCGGGATAACTCCGCGGAGTGGAACGACGACGAGCGGGCCGCCGAAGACGACTGAGGCCGGTTTCGACACGCTGCGTCCACCAGCTCGAATAGGCCACGACCTGTCTGTGGAGCGGACTATTTTTGCCTCTGCCAACGATGTCGGCCCTGTATGGACGACCCCGCCCTCCAGAACCGACTCGCCGGCATCGAGCGACGCCAGCAGTTGATTATTGCGCTACTCGTCGGTCCGTATCTCGCCGGCTCCGCCTACCTCGTCGGCGTCTGGGTCGATGCGGCGTTCTACACGGTCGTGGCCGTCGTCCTGTTCGTCGCCCTCGCAATCGGACGCCGCCGCGACCGGGACGCGACTGGACAGTAGCCAGCGGTTCGACGGGACGAGGAA
>Ga0208135_100275_pt1 | contig 36423 bp, 34 predicted proteins | sample AntDeeMetag02WF5_FD_184757 | JGI IMG/M metagenome (GOLD analysis project Ga0208135, IMG submission 184757) | Saline lake microbial communities from Deep Lake, Antarctica - Antarctic Deep Lake Metagenome 02WF5 (SPAdes) (version 2) | ecosystem: Environmental > Aquatic > Non-marine Saline and...
GCCCACATGGCACACCTCGCCGGATTGCTCGCTGGTCTCGTATACGGAATGCGGATGAAGGACCAGCGGCGAGCGCCCCAGCAACTCCAGTTCGGTGGCGGTGGGGGCGGTCGCGGACCCGGTGGGCCGGGCGGCCCCGGCCGCGGTCGGTTCTGAGCGATGGAGGTCGTTCGCCCCGATTTCCGCCCCGACCCCGCCCTCTCCCGCGAGGAGATGGAGGCCCTCCAGCGCGACATCGCCGATGCGGCGAATTTCACCGACATCTTCTCCTTCGACGTCGGACGCGTTTGCGAGGACGACGCCGATCAGCAGCGACTCGGTGAGGCGACTGGGGCCTCGGAAGCGCCCGACGACCCGCCGCTCGTCGCGGGCGTCGACCAGGCGTTCGTCGACGACCGGGCCGTCTCGGCCGTCGTCGTCTCGCGCGGCGACGAGGTGGTCGAGCGGGTCTCCGCCGTCCTCGACACGGAAATTCCCTACATCCCGGGCCTGCTCAGTTTCCGCGAGGGCGGGGCCATCGTCGCGGCCTTCGAGGCCCTCGAATCGGAACCGGACCTCGCACTGGTCGACGGCAGCGGTCGGATCCACTACCGCGAGGCCGGGCTGGCGACCCACGTCGGCCTCCTGTTCGACCTGCCGACGGTCGGCGTCGCGAAGAGTCTGCTCTGTGGGACGCCAGCGCGGTCGCTGGACGAGAAGTTCCCGATCGGGACGCGCGTCCCCATCGAGGCCGACGCGACGGTCGAGACGGCCGATCCGGGGACGGTCATCGGCTACGCGCTCCAGACGCGCCAGTACGAGAATGCCGACCGCTACGTCAACCCGCTGTACGTCAGCCCGGGCCATCGCTTCAGCGCAGCGACGGCCGCCGACGTCGTCGAGGGGTGCTGTGCGGGGTACAAGCTCCCCGAACCGACCCGTCTGGCCGACAGCTATGCCGACGAGGCGAAGGCCGAGTTCAGGGAGTGACCATCCGCGCGCCGGAAGTCGGGCGGAAAAGGGGACCTATCAGTCGACGTATCTACTAGAGCCTTAACTGACAGGCCTTCGTCACAGCTCATATGGCGAAGACCGTGCTGATTACGGGTTGTTCCTCGGGGATCGGTCGCGCGACGGCGCTGGCGTTCCTGGACGAAGAGTGGTCCGTCTGGGCGACGGCGCGCGACGAAGACGACGTCGCCGACCTGGCCGACGAGGGGTGCCGGACGGCCGAACTCGACGTGACAAACGCGCGCGACTGTGAGCGCGTCGTCGAACGGGTCCTCGACACCGAGGGCCGTATCGACTGCCTGGTCAACAACGCCGGCTACGGTCAGTTCGGACCACTGGAGAACGTCTCTCTCGAGGAGCTCCACGCCCAGTTCGACGTCAACGTCTACGGACCCCACCGACTTGTCCGCGAGGCGCTCCCGCACATGCGCGAACGCGGCGACGGGACCATCGTCAACGTCTCCAGCGTCTCCGGACGCATCGCGACGCCGGGCAACGGCGCCTACAGCGGGTCGAAGTTCGCCCTCGAAGCGATGAGCGACGCGCTCCGGGCCGAGGTGGACGACTTCGGCGTCGACGTCGTGGTGGTCGAGCCCGGCCCCGTCGACACCGGCTTCGACGACCGCATCGAGGAAGAACTCGAAGACGTCGACCACACGCCCGAGTACGACTGGCTCTACGAGATGTACGACGACGCGTCGCTGGTGGGTGGCGGCGGGACGCTATCGATTCCACCGCGTACCGTCGCGCTGACGATCCGAGACGCCGCCTACGCCTCGGATCCAGAGCCCCGCTACCCCGTGGGTGAGTTCGCGAAGATAGCTCTGCTGACCCGGTTCCTGCCCGGCAAGTACCGCGACTTCGCCTTCCGGCTGCTCCAGAAACTGGTATGATCGACGACCGGCGATCACTCGCACGAACGTCGGCCCACGACCTCGCGCTGGATTGCGTCGAAGCCGGCATCGAGGCGGCGACGCCCGAACGCGTGATCCACGGCCATGTTTCGCTCGAAGGCGACGTACTCCGGATCGCCGACGGGGAGTACGACCTGACGGCGTTCGAGGACGTCGTCGTCCTCGGCGGCGGGAAGGCGGCGCTGGGCGTCGCCGCCGCGCTCGAAGCCGTTCTCGGCGACCGGCTCACCGGCGGCGTCGTCGTCACCGACGACCAGCCGGCCGACGAGACCGCCCCCGGGGCCGTCGACACCGGACCGATCGACGTCGTCGTCGGCGACCACCCGGTTCCCAGCGAACGAGGTCTGGAAGGTACCCGCCAGATACTCGACCACGCCGCCGCAGCCGACGAGGGAACGCTCGTCCTTGGCGTGATTACCGGCGGCGCCAGCGCGCTTCTGCCAGCGCCCGTCTCCGGCATCGGACTCTCCTCCCTCCGGACGGTCACCGAACTCCTGCTGGAGTGCGGTGCCACCATCGACGAGATCAACGCCGTCCGCAAGCACTGCTCGCGCAGCAAGGGCGGGCAGCTGGCAACGACGGCCGCCCCCGCGACGGTGGCCGGCCTGGTCTTCAGCGACGTCGTCGGCGACGACCTCTCAGTCATCGCCAGCGGCCCCACGGCGCCGGACGGCTCGACCTACGCCGACGCGCTGGCCGTCCTCGACCGGTACGACGTCGAAGCGCCGGACGTCCGCCTCCACCTCGAACACGGCGACGTCGGTGACTTCCCGGAGACCCCCGCGGCCGACCACCCGGCGTTCGACCGGGTCGAGAACTACGTCCTGGCCAGCGGGCGAACAGCCATCGACGCCGCCCGGGAGGTCGCGAGGGACGCGGACTACGAACCACTGGTCCTCTCCTCGACCGTCCGCGGCGAGGCCAGCGACGCTGCCCTTACGCACGTCGCGATAGCGGAGGAAGCGCTGGCGAGGGCCGACCCAGTCGAACCACCCGCCGTCGTCCTCTCCGGTGGCGAGTGCACGGTCACCGTCGAGGGCGACGGCTCCGGGGGGCCAAACCAGGAGTTCGCGCTCGCCGCCGCCGTCGAACTCCCCGACGACGCGGTGCTCGCCAGCGTGGACACCGACGGCGTCGACGGGTTCTCGGAGGTCGCCGGTGCTATCGTGGACGCGTCGACGGGCGAAGACCGGGCAACGGCTCGTGACGCGCTCGCGCGCAACGACGCAGGAACGTACCTGACCGAGCGCGGCGCGACGATTCGAACGGGGCCGACCGGGACGAACGTCAACGACCTCCACGTGCTCGTCATCGAGTAGCGCGATTCACTAACGCTTTGCCGGCGCCTGTCGTCTGGGCAGCTATGCGTGCAGAATCGACCGTCGGCGTGGTCGTCTTCGAGGGGTTCGAGGAACTCGACGCCGTGGGTCCGTACGACGTGCTCCAGACGGCCGCCCGCGAAGGCGCGCCCGTGACGACCGAACTGCTCGTCGTCGACGAGACGGATCTCGTCACCGCGAGCAAGGGACTCCGCGTCGAACCGGACGGCGTACTCGCGGTCGCGGACGCGGACGCACCCGACGTCCTCGTCGTCCCCGGTGGCGGGTGGAACAGCCGCGAGGAGAGCGGCGCCTGGGCCGAGGCGGAGCGGGGCGTCCTCCCCGACCGCATCGCCGCGTGCCACGAGCAGGGAACGACCGTCGCGTCGGTCTGTACCGGCGGGATGATCCTCGACCGGGCGGGACTGCTCGACGGTCGGCCGGCAGTCACCCACGGCGGCGCCCTCTCTGATCTCCGAGAGGGGAAGGCGGACGTCGTGGACGCGCGCGTCGTCGACGACGGCGACGTGCTCACCTGCGGCGGCGTCACGGCCGGCATCGACCTGGCGCTGTGGCTCGTCGAGCGCGAGTGGGGCGCGGACGTCGCCGCCGCCGTCGCGACCGAACTCGAGTACGAGCGGAGCCAGGACGTCTACCGGACCGAGAACAGTCGCCGGAGCGAGTGAGCTGTCAGTCCAGACACGCAGCGACCACGCGCAGCAGGTCCTCGCCGCGGACCTCCTCGGCCAGCAGCGGCACGCGCTTGACGTCGTGGCCGCGGAAGAGGTCCTGGGAGCGCTGGAGCGCCCCTTGCTGGACCTGCCACCGGCGGGCGCAGAACTCGCAATCGTCGAGGTTCGGGCCGACGTAGGCGTCCGCGACGTCGGCGTCGATGACGTCCGAGAGGTCCTGCATCACCCGATTCACCACGATAGTCCCGACGGGGATGCCGAACCCCTCCAGTCGAGAGAGGAGGCGCTCGGACTCCACGACGGAGAGTTCCTCGGGGACCAGCACGATGCGGAAGTCGGTCTTGTTCGGGTCCCGGAGGACCGCCCGTAGCTTCTCGATTTGTTTGCGCACCGCTTCCAGGTCCTGCATCTGTTCCTCCGCGTCGGGCCCGTCGTCGCCGCCGAACAGCCCGCCGAGGCCGTCGAGCATCCCCGAGAGGCGCTCGCGCAGGGTCAGGATCTTGCCGAGCATCGAGTCCATCGCCTCCGGGAGTTCGAGCAGGCGAAGGGTGTGACCCGTCGGCGCGGTGTCGATGACGACGCGGTCGAACCGGGGGTCGTCCATGTACTCCAGCAAGAGGCGGATGGCCGCCGCTTCGTCGGATCCTGGCATCGAACTGAGCGGGTTGGCGTCCTCGCCGAGCGGCCCGTCATCGGCAGGCCCGTCCGCGCCGCCGAACGGTCCGCCCTCGCCGCCCATCGGACCGCCGCCACCGAGTAGCTGTTCGAGCCCGCCCATGTCGCCGCCCATTCCGAACGGGCCCTCGTCCATCGCCGCCTCGGGATCTATCTCGGCGGCGTACAGCGGCACGTCCTCGCGGATTTTCGTCGGCTCGCCGGGCACGTCGGTCTCAAGCGTGTCCGACAGCGAGTGGGCCGGGTCGGTCGAGACGACGAGCGTCGCCGTCCCGTCGCGGGCGCTGGCCAACGCCGTCGCCGCGGCCATCGTCGTCTTTCCCACCCCGCCTTTCCCGCCGTAGAGGACGTAGTCCGGCGCCTCGACTCCCTCCGGCGCGTCGATGTCCTCGACCGCCTCCACGTCGATGTTGCTCATGCCGGTTCATTCTGTGCCTGGCCTTGTGTACCTTTAGAAACGTCCACGGAGGTGGAGTGATACCGACCGCGCGGCCCGGCCCCTACCGATCCTCCAGCGTCGCCTGGTCCCCGGGCGGCGTCTCCGCCGGACTCGGCCACCGGGAACCACCGACGAGGTAGCCGTCCGTCTCGCTGTCGTCCCACGGGACGGCGTCCTGTATCCAGACGAACGCGCCCGGGCCGGCGCAGTCGCGCGCCCACTCGCGGGCGTGAGCCTTGGACGGGAACCGCCGCGTCGGCCCGTTCCGATTGACCCAGCGGCCGACCGCGCCGTTGGACTTCCGGGCCGAGGGCTTGACCGCGACCACGTAACCGTCGTCGACATCGGTGTCGCCACCCTCGTCGTCGTCGTCGCTCTCCTCGCTCACTGTCGTCCCGTTTCACGCGAGGGACCGTAAACGGGTCGGCTGGATCTCAATCTTCCACGTCAGTCGCCCCGCTCGTCAGGCGCCATCGGGTAGGACTGAAAGGGGCGAGCGTCTGAACGAAGGCGAACGACGCAAGCACGCGAGCGTGCGAGCGCGCACAGCGAGTTCCCCGAGTTCAGACGCTCGGGGCTTTCGAGCCGTTGGCGGAGGAGCGATTCCTGTTGCCCGTGACACCAGATTCACTGAAACGCCGAGGCTTTTCATACCCCGACTCCCAATCAGATGACATGGAACACGAGGCCACCGTCGAGGGCGTCGGCATCGGGGTGGGCGACGAGGGATCCGGCGCGCCGGTCGTCCTCCTCAGCGCGCGCGACAAGGTGATCCCCATCTTCGTTAGCACCGACCAGGCCCAGTCGATGCAGCTGGCAATCGACGGCGAGCCCTTCGAGCGGCCGCTCACCCACGACCTCATGGTGGAGATGGTCGCCGAGTTCGGCGCGGCCATCGACCGGGTCCGCATCGACGACCTGGCCGACGGCACCTTCTACGCGAAGATAGACACCGAGCAGTACCTCGACGACCGGCGCAAGGAGATGGTGTTCGACGCCCGTCCCTCCGACGGCATCGCCATCTCGTTGCGCGTGGACTGTCCGCTAATCGTCTCCGACGAAGTCGTCGACGCCGCCGGACGCTCGCCCGAGGAGTTCCAGACCGAGGAAGAGCCCGACGACGAGAGCGACTTCAAGCTCTGAGCCGTGTGTCACCTGGTGGAAGCCGAACGGGCCGACCGATGAATCGAAACGCGCGCGCCGTGGCCCTGTTCGACGCGCGGCGACTGGGCTTCGACGCAGTCCTCGCGGCACTGGTCGTATCCATCGACTTCGCAGTGCTCGGGCTAATCGGAATCGAGTCCATGAGCGAGGGGATGGTGCAGTTCGTCACCATCACCGTCGGCGCGTACGCCGGTCTGATAGTGGTCGACGTGGCGCTCGACGACACCCAGTCGGACGATGACGATGACGAGGAAGAAGACTAATCGGCGGACCCACCGAATCGTGGGCACCACCGCCGTCCGTTCGATCTGTGGTACCCGAAGGAGGAAGTGACAGCCCGCAGTACTGCAAGACGATGGTCGACGCTCGCGACTACCACGAGCGGACGAAACATTCGCCACGGAGCGTCCGCGAGGATTCGTTTCGGATGGACCGGACGAACCAGCCGCGGCCCTACAAAGTGTACGAGAACCTGCCACGGCACTCACCATCGTCCGAGTCCCGGTCGCCCGAGACGCCGGCGCTCACGGCCGTCGCCACCGCCGACGCAGATGGGTCGGGGCCCGACACCGGCGACCCCTCGATCCATGCCCTCTGCCGACACGCTACCGGCACGACGAAAGAACTCGCCGTCCACGGCCGGCAGATGCAGTTCCGGGCCGCCGCGTGTACGGGCAAACTCTACCACGTCGACCTCTACGCCGTCTGCGGAAACTGCGGCGAGTTTGATCCCGGCGTCTACCACTACGATCCTCACGAAGACGCGTTCGACGTGTTGCGGAAAGGTGACTACCGCGGCGTCCTTGCGAACGCAGCGAGTGAAGGGTCGTCAGGACGGAGTTCTGACGGCGTCCTGGCCGCCGCCTCGGGAGACCACCCCGGTGTCGCAACCGCCCCGGTCACCGTCGTCGCGACGTCTACATGGTGGCGCAACGCCTGGAAGTACCGCCAGCGGACGTACAGGCACGCCTTCTGGGATTCCGGGACCATCCTCGCGAACCTCCTCGGGGTGGCCCACGGCGGCGGTCACCGGGCAGAGGTCGTCCTCGGATTCGACGACGACCCGGTCGCCGAGTTGTTGGGTATCGACCCTGAAGACGAGGCACCACTGGAGTTGATCCCGGTCGGATCCGGCGCTGCCGTTCGGGAAGCGCCCGCCGTGGAAACCATCGATCCGGCCGAGAAGTCGCTCTCCCGAGACCCGAAGGAATATCCCATCCTCCACGACGCCTGGCGCCAGAGTACGCTGGACGACGGCGCTGTCGCGACTAACTGGCGCGAGACAGTCCGGGACGCTGACGGCCTGGGCACACACGGCCCCGGCGACGGCGAAACTATCGAAATACACCCCGTGGACGAAGAGACGCAGTCTGATCGACCTCTCGGCGAGACCATCGAACGGCGCGGGTCGCTCCGGGAGTACAGCCACGAGCCGATCAGCGATCGGAAGTTCGCGACGGTGCTCGACCGGGCGCTTCGAGGGGCTCCGACGGACTGTTCAGGTGATGTCGAGGCGGGCGCCCGTGCGCCCGGTCGACTGATCGATTGTTATTGCCTGGTCCACGCCGTCGATGGCATCGACCAGGGCGCGTACCAGTATCACCCGGAAGAGAACGTGCTCGAGCGGTTGGGAGATACCGACCGGGAGACGGCAGGTCGGCTTGCGCTCGGGCAGGGCGTGGTGGGCGACGCCGCGGTGAACGTCTACCTGATGGCCGACGTGGACGCTATCGTGGACGCAGTCGGGAATCGCGGGTATCGACTGGCTCAGCTGGAGGGTGGGATTTCGCTTGGGCGCCTGTATCTGGCGACCTACGCGCATCTGGCGCTTGGCGGCCGCGGGTTCACGTTCTTCGACGACGAAGTGACCCAGCATCTCTTGCCTCGCTCTGGCGATCAGACGCCGATGACGCTGTTCGCGTTCGGAAAGCCGGAGGGGTAAGCCAGTATCATGTGGTGACGACGGCCTGCACGGGGGTGGAATCAGTAGACGTCGGATGCCCTCGCGCCATCGGTAGACGGATGACGAACTCCGCGCCACCATACTCCTTGGAGTCCTCGACAGATACCTCGCCGCCACTGGCGTCGACTATCGCTTCGACCAGATAGAGACCGATTCCGGTTCCAGTGCTCTCGATACCCTGTACATCCCGATGGAAGACCGCGTCCTTGCGGTCGTCTGGAATACCCGGCCCGTCATCCGCGACTTTCAGGATGACGTCGTCGTCGGCTTCCTCGACGGTTACCGCAACGCGCGGTGCATCGCTTGGATTGTGTTGAATGGCGTTGATCAGGAGGTTAAGAACCGTCGAGGCAATGAGCGGACTCGACGTCGCCCAGGCAGTCTCGTCCCCGTCGACGGAGATGCCGGCATGTGGATACGCGTCACGGACGCTATCGACTTGCTCCCGGGCCATCGCCGCGATATCGACCGGTTCACAGTCGACGGCATCTTCGTCGTCGAGCAGCTCCAGGAAATCGCGTGCGGAGTCAGTGAGGTAGACCGCGTCCATCAACGAGCGGTCGAGGCGATCGAGATATTCGCTTCCCACTGCAGCCGTTTGGTCTTCGAGAAGGTCTACCATCCCGATAGCCACGTTCAGGTCGTTTCGAATGTCGTGGCGGACGAGACGGTTCAACACCAGTAACTTCTCGCGATGGTCCGCGAGGCGGTCTCGTTCGCGACTGAGAGAGCCCACGTGACGACGGACCCGGACGTCGTAGATGCCGATGACGAATCCGCCGACGGCACCGACGCTCACGTTGTTCGCCACGATCGCCGCCTGGTCCACGAGCACGACGCCGTGAGTCATCTCGTACGTGATGACGACGACGCCGATAATACCCGTCCCGAGGGCGCCGACGAGCATCCAGCCAGCGATCAGCACACTCTCGGTGGCGTCGAAGTCGCCCGTCGCGAGTCGCAGGCCAGTGCCAGCGACGGCAGCCGCGAGAAAGAGCGGTACGATTGTGCCGAAGAGGAACAACAACCCGACGTGAAAATCACGGAGAGAGTGCTCGGCCGCTACTGCCAGCAACACGAGGCCCAGAGCAGTGATAGCGAGGCCGATCGACCATCGTACTGGCCGAACAGTACTGTTCACTTACCCCAATACTACGAGTCCCCTCTAATGAACGTTCCGCTTGACCGATCGGGAGGACTCGCGACTCACCGGAGGAGGCACCGAACGCCGTGTCACCCGGCGACCGGAAAGAACGTTCCCGAACGCCTCAGTCGTCGGCCGGGGTCGCGACGTCGCGGGAGGTCAGTTCGACGTCGGGGGCGTCGACGTCGAGTTCGTCGAGGGCGACCTGGGCGGCGCGCTTGCCGGAGACGAGCATGGCGCCGAACGTCGGGCCCATGCGCGGGAGGCCGTACGTCGTCGCGGTGGCCATGCCGGTGACGACGAGGCCGTCGTGGGCGAGGCCGGTGTGTTCGACGACGGCGTCTTCGGACTCGCCGACCCACATCGAGTCGTGGCCGGGCGAGTCGTGGCCGGGGGCGCCGTAGGTGTCGCTGTCGGTCTGGTCCATGCCGCTGGCTTCCTCTTCGAGGCCGGGCGCGTTGAGGACGCCGCGCTCGTCGAGTTTCTTGACCGCCATCGCGTCGTGACCGGTGGCGTCGATGATCAGGTCCGCCTCGACGGCGATGGGGTCGACGCAGGTAATCTCGCGGGGCAGCGCGTGGACAGGCGTCCAGTTCATGACGATGCCGCCGACGCGGTGGTCCTCGCGGATGACGATGTCGGTGAACTCCGTCATGTTCTGCATCTTCGCGCCGGCGTCGCACGAGGCCTTGATGAGGCCGGAACAGGCCTCCGGGCCGTTGGCGACGAACAGGCCCTCGCTGTCCTGGGACTGCTTAAAGTCGACATCCAGGTCCTCCAGCACTTCCTGGGCGGGCGAGCGGACGGTCACCTTGTTCATGAGGAACCCGCCGAGCCAGAACCCGCCGCCGAGGTAGTTGTTCTTCTCGACGACCATCGTCTGGACGCCACGCTCGGACAGTTCCTTGGCCGCCATCAGGCCGGAGGGACCGCCCCCGACGATGATGACGTCCGAATCCGAGAAGTCCATGAACTCCTCGGTCCACTCCTGGCCGATAGCGCGCGTTACCTCCGCTTCGCCGACGTCGCTGAATTGCTCGAACTCCGTCATACAACTCAGTGGTACCACCTGGTAACTCATAGGTGTTGCGCTCTCCCCAATCGACACGCTTCCACGATACAGAGACGTCAGATGTAGTATCAAACTGGTAGGACGACACGAAAATCAGGACAAACCATTGCCGAGTATATAAACCACATTCCAAACGGCCATTCCATCTCTAACCCACTGTCCACCAACGTGCATGGTAATGGCTACCGAACCAGGGCGGACTTACACCGTCGATACCGAGGCAGCAGCAAGACATATCGAAGACATCGAACTTCACGACTTCGCGCCCCGGCCCGTGGCGAAATTCTTGGTCGCCTTCCTCGTGGGCGCCGTGTTCTTCCTACTACCAGTCCCGTGGCAGGGGGAGGTAACCGTTCCCTTCGACATCGTCGTTAGCTGGATCACTGGGTCGTTCCCGAACGCCGTCGGCGTCTACGCGCTCGGCATAATCATTGCCGGGGGTGTCCTCACGACTGCCGCCATGACTTTCGACGCCGAGACGCTTGGCTACGACGTCTCGTACTTCGAAACGTCTGCGGTGTTCTGGGGACTTCGAATCCTGGGGGCAGTGCTCGCGCCAGTCATGTTCTTCAAACTCGGTCCCGGATGGCTCCACACCCCTGGCACTGGCGGATTGATGTGGGGGACGCTCGTCTACAGCGTGGGCATCATCATCCCAATCGGAGCCATCTTCATCACCATCTTCGTCGAACTCGGCGGCCTCGAGTTCGTCGGTACCCTCGCACGACCAGTGATGAAGCCGCTATTCAAAGTTCCGGGCCGGGCCGCACTCGACAGTTTAGCATCTTGGGTCGGGTCCTACAGCGTCGGCCTCTACGTCACCCGAAACGTCTTCGAACGAGGCGGCTACCACAAGCGCGACGTATTCACCATCGCGACCTGCTTCTCCACCGTCAGTATCGGTTTCGTCGGCGTCGTCGCCGCAACCCTGGAGATGCTGTCGCTGTTCCCGGTCATCTTCGCTGCGTACTTCTTCTGCGTGGTCGTGACAGCCACCATTCTGGTTCGCGTGCCACCGATATCGAGAGTCTCGGAGGAATATATCGAGGAACCGGACCCCGAACTTGCATTCTCCGGGTCCCCGTCCGATTACTTCCGACTGGCCGTCAGTGAGGCTGTCGGAAAGGCAAAGGAAGGCGAAACGTTCCGGCAGGCCGCAACTCGCGGGTTCGTCGACGGACTGAAACTGACGAGTCTCATCCTGGGCACTATTCTCGCGGTCGGCCTGGGTGCGACGCTGCTGTCGGCCAACACGCCGGTGTTCCAGATACTCGGCGAACCACTGATCCCGATAATCTCCGCCCTGGGCATCCCCAACGCTGAACTGGTGGCCCCGGCGACCCTCGTCGGTATCACCGAGATGTACGTCCCCGTGTTACTGGTCACCGAGGCCGCTCCCAAGGCCCGTTTCTTCGTCGGCGTCCTCGCGATCTCACAGCTCATCTTCTTCTCCAGCGTCGGCCCGATGATCATGGACATGTTCAAAGACGTCCCGATCCGGTTCAGGGACCTGGTCGCGCTGTTCGTCATGCGTACCATCATCCTCGTGCCTCTCATCGCAGCTATCACCCACCTCGTGGCGGCGCTGGGAATCCTCTAGAGATACTCGATCAGTCCGTCGGCCATCTTTTTCTCCGCCCTGCGAAGGTGATCCTCCGCAGTACGGCGCTCGATTCCGACCACCTCCGCTACGTCGGCGGTCGTCGTCTCTCGCGGGAGTTCGTAGTATCCGAGGCGATGGGCCGCGGCGAACACCTCCCGTTGTCGCGGGGAGAGATTAGGAAGTAACGCATCGACGGTCAGCAGTGGCGCGTCCGGAACGACCGACTGAATTTCGCGTTTCGTCTCCACTTTGACGTCGTGGGAGGAAGAGAGGTCGACGTAGAAGTCGGTCAGTGAGTCGGCGTCCAGTGCGAGTATCCGGCACTGCTTTGCCCCGCGTGCGTACCTGATCGGCGGGATAAGGAGGCAGTCGTGACGCGCCAGATATTGTTCTATAAAATCCTCTGTTTCCATCTTGAGGCAGTCTTCGGTGATAACGACCTGTTCAGTCCCCTCGACGAGACGCTCTGTCATGCCGACGGTTCCGTCGACCTCGTCGATGACGCGTCCCCCGTCTGCCCCGCTCACGTGCAACAGGTCACAGTGATCGTTGCACCAGAGTTCGATAGTGGTGTCCGTCCCGGACGTCGCGACTTCGTAGGTACCCCCCGAACTGACGCGAAAGATGGCCTCGTACATAGTAGACGTACGACATCAGTATATAAAAGCATGGCCACAAGGAGGGGGTTTGCTAACTTGGTCGAACGAGTACGATACTCTATGGCACAGCAAACCACCTCGGAGGAGGGACACGACGTCGGCGAACCATCCGAACAGTGGCAGGAGTACCAGGGAGCGCCGACCGGTACAGAGATCGAGTGTGAGGGGTGGCGCCAGGAGGCTGCCCTGCGAATGCTCAACAACAACCTGGACCCCGAGGTCGGGGAGAAACCCGAGGAACTGGTCGTATACGGCGGCACCGGTCGGGCCGCCCGCACCTGGGACGCGTACGATTCCATCCTCGGCGAACTCAGAAATCTCGACGACGACGAAACGTTGCTCGTCCAGAGCGGCAAGCCAGTCGGTCGATTCCGGACACACGAGATGGCACCAAGAGTGTTGATCGCCAACTCGAACCTCGTCGGCAAGTGGGACAACTGGGAGCATTTCCACGAACTCGAAGCCAAGGGGAAGATCATGTACGGCCAGATGACCGCCGGGTCGTGGGCCTACATCGGCACCCAGGGCATCATCCAGGGCACCTACGAGACGCTGGCAGAGCTTTCGCGCCAGGAGTGGAACGGATCCCTTGAAGGCAGGATAGTTGTCACGGGTGGTCTCGGCGGGATGGGCGGCGCCCAGCCACTTGCCGTGACGATGAACCACGGCGTCTGTATCGCTGCGGACGTCGACAACAAACGGATCGACCGGCGCATCGAGACGGGGTATTGCCAGGAAAAGGCCGACTCGGTCGAGGATGCTATCGAACGAGCCCAAACCGCGGCCGAGGCTGGCGAGGCGTACAGCGTCGGCGTCCACGTCAACGCAGCGGACATGCTGGAGACGATGCTCGACCTGGAGTTCGGGCCCGACGTCATTACCGACCAGACGAGCGCCCACGACGAACTGGAGGGGTACTACCCTAGTGGGTATAGCGTGGCCGAGGCCGACGCGCTGCGTGAGAAAGACTCCGAGAAGTACGTCCAGGAGAGCCTGGACACGATGGAACGACACGTCGACGCAATCCTCGAACACCAGGATCGTGGTGCGGTCGCGTTCGAATATGGCAACAACATCCGCGGCCAGGTGAAGGAACACCGGGATGTGGACGATGCCTTCGACTTCCCCGGGTTCGTTCCGGCGTACGTCCGACCGCTGTTCTGTCGCGGGAAGGGACCCTTCCGGTGGGTCGCCATGTCCGGGGATCCGGCCGACATCCATCGGACCGACGCCGCTGTCAAAGAACTGTTCCCCGAGAAGGACTCGCTCCATCGGTGGATCGACCTCGCACAGGAGCAGGTGCAGTTCCAGGGACTGCCGTCCAGAGTCTGCTGGCTTGGCTACCAGTCTGGTGATGACGTGGATGGCCTGACCGAACGCGCGCGCTTCGCCCTCCACATCAACGACCTGGTCGCCGAGGGCGAAATCGCGGCACCCGTCGTCGTCACGCGCGACCACCTGGACGCAGGGAGCGTCGCGAGCCCCAACCGGGAGACGGAAGCCATGAAGGACGGCTCGGACGCCATCGCGGACTGGCCCATCCTGAACGCCCTGCTCAACTGCGCCGCGGGCGCGGACATCGTCAGCGTCCACGACGGCGGCGGCGTCGGCATCGGCAACTCCCTCCACGCGAACAATCACGTCGTCCTCGACGGCTCCGACCTCGCGGCGGAGAAGGCCGAACGCGTATTCACGACGGACCCCGGAACGGGCGTGATTCGCCACGCCGACGCCGGCTACGAGGAGGCCATCGATGAAGCACGCGAGTCCGACGTGCAGGTACCGATGGACGACGAATCCCCCTTCGACCGATGACCGGGCTAACGGAACCGTCCGAGTGGACGGGGACCTCCTCAGACCCGAACGACGAGCAGTTCGGCGACGTCGTCGAGACCGCGACGCTCGACAGTGCAAGCGAGTACGACGCCGTGATCGTCGGGGAACCGTACGACGGCGCCGTCATCGGGCGGCGGGGGGCCGCCAACGGTCCGGGTGCAATTCGCTCGGAATTGGCAAGCACGAAAACCCACCATCTCGATACGGGGCCGGTGGGTTCCATCGCCGATCTCGGGGACGTCGACGTCTCGGCGGGAGACAGTGCCAGCGTCGAGTCGATCCAGGAGACGGTTCGCGAGGTGACGAGTCAGGTCTACGACGCCGACGCGTTCCCGGTGTTCCTCGGCGGCGACAACTCCCTCACGTTTCCCAACGCGGTCCCGCTACTCGACGACCACTCGCTCGGCGTCGTCAGTTTCGACGCCCATCTGGACTGTCGAGAACCCCACGACGGCCCCACCAGCGGGACGCCGTACCGACAACTCCACGAGGCAGGACTCGACGAGTTTGCCGTCGTTGGCGCGCGTCACTTCGAGACGAGCACCACCTACGTCAAGTACGTCCAGGACGAGGACGGACTGATACTGACTCCCGAAGAGGTCTCGGCTGACCCCTCCGGTGCGATAGCACGCGCGCTCGCGGCGATGGGTGGTGTCGACGCCATCTACGTGAGCGTGGACCTCGACGTCCTCGACCAGAGTCACGCCCCGGGCGTGAGCGCCCCGACCCCGGGCGGCCTGTCTTCGCGTGACCTCTTCGAACTGCTCTCAGAGGTTGCCCGGAATACCAGAATCGCCGGGCTCGAAGTGGTCGAATGTGCACCACCGCTCGAAAACGGGAACCGAACGGTCCGAACTGCCTCCCGGGCCATCGCTCACTTCCTCGCGGAACACGGAGGCGAGGCCGATGAGTGAGTTGACCGCCGTCGTCCACGATGCGAGCCAGGTAGCGACCGTGCGCGACGGCGACCTGCAGACGATTGCGGACGGCGCAGTCGCCGTCGTCGACGGAGAAGTTGCCGCCGTCGGCCCGAGCGAGGAGATCGCGAGCGACTATCCACCGGAAAATGCCAGTCACGCCGTCGAAGCGTCGGGGAAAGCTGTCATCCCGGGGTTCGTCGACGGCCACACCCACGCCGTGTTCGCGGGTGATCGGTCAGACGAGTTCGCAGCGAAGTTGCGCGGCAAGACGTACCAGGAGATCATGGCGGCGGGCGGCGGTATCCTCCGGTCAGTTCGCGCCACACGGGCGGCGAGTGACCAGCAACTGCTGGACAATCTGCTCGACCACCTCGACGTGATGCTCGAACACGGGACGACCACCGTCGAGGTGAAGTCGGGGTACGGCCTCGATACGGAGACCGAGTTGCAGATGCTCGACGTGATCGCTCGCGCCGGCGATCGCCACCCCATCGACGTCGTGCCGACGTTCATGGGGGCCCACGCCGTGCCGGAGGGCGAGGACGCCGAAGACTACGTCGACCGCGTCGTCGAGGAGCAACTCCCGGCGGTCGAAGACCAGGGCATCGCGGAGTTCTGCGACGTCTTCTGCGAGGAGGGCGCCTTCTCCGTCGACCAGTCCCGGCGGGTGCTGGAGGCCGGAGCGGAGCACGGACTGACACCGAAGGTCCACGCCGAGGAACTCGCTCACATCGGCGGCACCCAGCTGGCGGCCGAGGTCGGAGCGGCCAGCGCCGACCACTTGCTCCACGCGACAGAGGAGGACGTGGCGGCCCTGCGAGACGCTGGCGTCACGCCGGTCCTCCTTCCTGGGACCGCGTTCGGCCTCGGCGCCGAGTACGCCGACGCCCGGGCCTTCCTCGACGCGGGCGCACCCGTCGCGATAGCGACGGACTTCAACCCGAACTGCCACTCCGAGAGCATGGCCTTCGCCGTCGCGCTGGCCTGCGTGGAGATGGGAATGACGCCCGCCGAGGCCCTGGTTGGGGCGACAGCGACCGGCGCGCAGTCCATCGATAGAAACGGGCTCGGGACGCTGGCAGAAGGCGAACCAGCGGACCTCGCCATTATAGACGCCCCCTCGCACGTCCACGTCCCCTACAGCTACGGCGTCAACCGCGTCCAGAGCGTGCTGAAGCGCGGCGAGCCCGTCGTTTCCGGAGGTGAGCGTTGTGGATGAGTCCGGTGGGGGAGACGACCCGAACGAGGTCGTCCTCGACGGCGAGTCGCTCACCCCGGAACAGGTCGTCGCCGTCGCTCGCGAGCGCGCCGAAGTGACCGTCTCGGACGACGCCCGCGAAGCGGTTCGACGGTCCCGAGAGCGGATAGAGGACGTCGTCGAGAGCGGCGAGGCGGTGTACGGCGTCAACACCGGCTTCGGCGAACTCGTCGACGAACGGATCCCGGCCGAGGAGATAGACGCCCTCCAGACCAATCTGGTCCGGAGCCACGCAGCGGGCGCGGGGTCGGAACTCCCCATCGAGGCCGTCCGGGCGATGATGACCTGTCGGATCAACGCCCTGGTGAAGGGGTACTCTGGGATTCGGGAGACCGTCGTCGACCACCTCGTCGCGATGGTGAACGAGGGCGTCCACCCGGTCGTCAAATCGCGGGGCAGCCTCGGCGCGAGCGGGGACCTCGCACCGCTCGCGCACATGTCACTGGTGTTGCTGGGCGAGGGCGAGGCTGACGTGGGGACCAGGGGGAGTGGCAGTGAATCCGGCGGCCCGGAGCGTCTCCCCGGCGACGAGGCGCTCGAACGCGTCGGACTCGACCCCCTCACCCTCCGCGCCAAAGAGGGACTCGCGCTCATCAACGGTACCCAGCTAACGGTGGGATTGGCGTCGCTCCTCGTGGTCGACGCCGAACGTCTCGTCTCCACCGCCGACGTGGCCGGTGCGCTGTCGACGGAGGTGACGATGGGTTCGACGGTCCCGTCGCACCCGGCCATCACCGACGTTCGCCCCCACGAGGGCCAGGCCCAGAGTGCAGCAAACGTCCGCACCCTGACGGCCGACTCCGACGTCGTCGAGTCCCACCGCAACTGCGACCGCGTGCAGGATGCCTACTCCTTCCGCTGTCTGCCGCAGGTCCACGGCGCCGTCCGCGACGCCGTCGCGCACCTCCGGGCGGCCGTCGAGACCGAGCTCAACAGCGTGACGGACAATCCGCTGGTGTTTCCCCGGGAGGCCGAGGGAAGCGAGGCCTCCGAACGAGCGAGCGGGGAGGAACGACCCGCGAGCCGGGAGGCCGGCGAGGGCACGAGATTCGACGACCGCGCCTCCGGCACCGATACCGCCGCCGTCCTCTCGGGGGGCAACTTCCACGGCGAGGTGCTGGCACTGCGTCTAGACTACCTGACGAGTGCGCTCACCGAATTGGCAGCCATCTCCGAACGTCGGGTCGACAGGATGCTCAACCCGAACCTACAGGAACCCCACCTGCCGCCGTTCCTCACGCCGGAGAGCGGCCTCATGTCGGGCTACATGATCGCCCAGTACACTGCGGCAGCGATGCTCAACGAGTGCCGGTCACTCGGCCAGCCGTCGACGGACAACACACCGGTCAGCGGCAACCAGGAGGATCACGTGAGCATGAGCAACCAGTCGGCCTACCACGCACGAACGGCGCTGGCCAACGTCCAGACCGTCGTGGGCATCGAGCTTATCTGTGGGGCACAGGCAGCCGAGTTCGTCGACGACGACCTCGACCTGGGCGCCGGCACCGGGGCGGCCTACGACGCCGTCCGCGAGGTCGTGCCCGAACTAACGGAGGATCGACCGGTCCACGATGATATCGAACGGGGTGAAGCAGTGGTCAGAACTGAGAAGTTCGGCCGGCGGGTCGCTGCGGCGCTCGACGGTCCGTTGCAGTAGGCCTCTGCCAGCGCAAGGCACCGGAGCGGAGCGTTCTACCCGGAGTAGCCCAGGTCGGTCGTTCCCTCGGCCTCCTGGTACCGCTCCCGACCGCCCCAGTCAGCGATGCTGGACTGGGTCTCCCAGACGGCGATCTCCAGGTGTTCCTGTGCGACAGACGAGTCGTCACGGAGGGCCTGGCGGGCGGCGTCTTCGGCGAGCAGTTCCAGGTCGCTCGCGGCGTACTCATCCGTCGGTTCGACTACCGGTTCCCAGTCGACGTCGTCGGCGACGGGGCGGTCCCGGAGGTGGATCTGAAGTATCTTGCGGCGGGCCTCGGCGTCCGGCGGCGGCACTTCCACGCGCTCGTCGAAGCGACCCGACCGGCGGAGTGCGGTGTCGACGTCGTCGACGAAGTTCGTCGCGCCGACGACCACCACGTCGTCCGCGGCGGCCCCTTCCAGTTCGGTCAACAGCTGATTGACGAGCTGCTGTTCGCTGGTGTTCATCCCGCCGCGGCGCGAGCCGGCGATGCCGTCTATCTCGTCGATGAACAGGACGCATGGGGCGTTGGCCCGCGCGACCTCGAACAGGTCGGCGACGTTCTGGGCCGGTTCCCCCATCCACTTGCTCGTCACGTCCGCGGGCGACACCTCGACGAAGCTGTGGTCCAGTTCGCCAGCGAGGGCGCCAGCGAGGTAGGTCTTCCCGCAGCCCGGCGGCCCGTAGAGGAGCAGGCCCGAGAGCACGTCGATGCCGTATTCCTCGTACTCCTCGGCGTTTTCGAGCGGGTCAAGGACGGTCTCTTCGAGGCGATCTTTCAGTTCGGCCATCCCGCCGACGTCCTCGAAGGTCCGGTCCGGGTCGGCGTCGACGAGGGAACTGGCCTGCAGGTCGACGCCGTCGGGCTGGACGACGCCGTCCTCGGCGACCGCTGCGGGATCGACCCACTCGGCGATGCTCGTCTCGGCCTCTTCGGCGCCCGAGCGGAGGTGGTCGGTGCCGATGGGCGCGTCCTCGCGGAGGGCCTGGCGGGCGGCGTCCTTGGCGAGCAGTTCGAGGTCGCTCGCGGCGAAGCCGGCCGTCTCCTCGACGGCCGGTTCGAGGTCGAGGTCCTCGGCGGTCGGTCGCCCGGCGAGGTGTATCTTGAGTATCTCACGGCGGGCCTCGGCGCCCGGATGGGGCACCTCGACGCGCTCGTCGAACCGGCCCGACCGGCGGATGGCGCCGTCGACGTCCTCGACGAGGTTCGTCGCGCCGACGACCACGACGTCCTCGTCGGCGATGCCCTCAAGTTCGGTCAACAGCTGGTTGACGAGTTGCTGCTCGCTGGAGTTCATGTTACTGTCGCCGTCGCGGGAGCCGGCGATACCGTCTATCTCGTCGATGAAGAGGATACACGGCGCGTTCGCGCGGGCGACGGCGAACAGTTCCTGGACCTTCTGTGCGGGTTCGCCCATGTACTTGCTCGTCACGTCCGCGGGCGACACCTCGACGAAGGCGTGGTCGACCTCACCGGCCAGCGCGCCCGCGACGTAGGTCTTCCCGCAGCCCGGCGGGCCGTGCAGGAGGACGCCGTTGACGACGCCGATGCCGTACTCCTCGAAGGCCTCGGGGTCCTCCAGCGGTCGGACGACCTTGTGATTGAGCGTCTGTTTCAGCCCGGCCATCCCGCCGACGTCGGCGAAGCTCCGGTCCGGGTCGAGGTCGACCAGCTGATCGGCCTGCAGGTCCACGCCGTCGGGCTGGACCACCTCGCGTTCCTCGACGGGTTCGGGCGACTCCCGGTTGATCGTCGGCGCGCCGTCGTCGTCTCGCTGGCGCGTCGGTTCGGTCCCGGGGGTTCTGCTCGTGGACTCTCGGCCGTCCCCGCGGTCCGGCCCGCTCTGGTTCGTCCGCTCGCGGATGTTCCGTTCGAGCCGGTCCCTGTCCACTTCGTAGCCGTAAGTCGCGAGCCGACGGGGGTCCTCGCTGACGTACGCCGAGAGCCAGGCATCCCGTCGCATCTCCGCGACCGACTCTTCGGGGTCCCGGAAGCTCACCATCACGACGTCGTCGCTGTGGGGCGAGTGGAACTCGGCGAGCCAGAACGGGAGGTAGATCCGCTCGATACCGAGGACTTCCTCGAATCCACTGGGGTCGAAGTCGCCCGGTAGGCCGTAGGCCTCCCGGAGTTTCCGCAGGAAGACGTTCGCCGTCTCCGCCCGGCCGTCTCGCTCGTGTTCGCGGAACTCGGTGACGCGGTTGTGCAGCAGCGACTCCGCCCGGTCGTTGGTCACCTGGAACTGGAGGAGGATGGACCGGCCCAGACCCGGGACGTCGGCGCCAAAGTCGTAGTCGTTCGTGGCTCGACGGACGGGGTCGTCTGTCCCGTCGGTGTACTGCGAGAGCGCGCGGTCGTTGTCGTCCCAGAGCCCGTCGAGCAGGGCGACGGCCCGCTTCGTCTCCGTCCCGAAGAGCTTCCCCTTCCCGGTCTCGTACTCGTACTCGACGCGGAAGGCGGGGTAGAACACGCGGTGCAGCCGTTCGAGACGTTCGTCGTCGCCGAACTTCGTGAGCGTCTCCGCGTCCAGGGCCTCCCGCACGCGCTCCTCGTCGGGGATCCGTCGGTCTGCGTAGACGTACGTCGGGAGGCTCACTCCAGGTCACCCCCGCGGATGGCCCGCTCGGCGGCATCGAGCGCCGCCTCAGCGTCGAACTCGTCGATAGCTGTCTGCTGGGCCGCGTCGTCGCCTGCGAGGTTCCTGGCGTGGGCGGTGACGTTCGGAATCGCCCGAATAATGTTGTCGACGATGGGCACCGTCGCCGTCTGTGCCGACCGGGAGAGCGGGTTCAGGTCGACCACGATCTCGGTCTTGCCCATCTCTGCGAGCGCTTCGGCGCGGTCGCCGTCCTCCAGCGGGACGAGAACGACGTCGGCGTCGCCGATGCCGTCGGCGTCCACCTTCGCCCGTTCGTGATCGAGGCCCGGGATGCGTCCGTCCGCGGTAAGCCCTTTCACGTCTTCGGCGCCGTGGTCGCGGAGGTGGTCGGCGATGGCTGCCATCCGCTCCTCCGTTCGGTTGAACAGGTTCACTTCGAGGTCGGCGCCGGTCGCTTCGGCCAGTTCCACCATCTCGCCGGGGACCAGCGCGGCGACGTTGCCGTTGATCGAGAGGACGGCGTGGTCGGCCCGCAGGAGATGGGCGGCGGCGGCCCGCGCTGCGTCGTCGGCGGTCGGGATGGTTCGCTCGCCGAGCAGGTAGTCGTAGGCCTCGCCCCGCCCCTGTGCGATGAGGCCCTGTTTCGAGGTTATCCCCTTCTCCACCCCCGACTCGATGCGATGGCGCGTGAGGAGGGACTCGTACCGGGGGTGGCTCTCGGGGACGTCGACGTCGGTCATAGAATTAGCTCATTGCCGACTGTAGAAAAGGCATCGCTCCGGCGAACGGTTTGTCAGCCGGAACGACCGCAAATTTATACGTGGTTGGAGGGCCAGACCCCCCGATGCCCTGACAAGTCGCCGTGAAGCGGTCTGCGGGAGCGCGACGCCCCGCTTCGCGGTTCGAACGCGTCGCCTGTTCGCAAGCACCACGGGTCCACGGATTGGACCAGGAGCATCCCGCTCGCCGACCGGCCCCGGGTCATTCCAGCAGCGTCGCCCCGCCGGGATGGACGCTCGTCACTTCGGCGTCGTAGCCGGCATCGGTTAGCCCCGTGCCAGGGGCGAACACCGTTTCGCCGAGCATCGCCATCGAGGCCTCGCCACCCGAATCGGCCACGTCCATCACGACCTCGCGGACGTCGGGCGTGAGCAGTTCGGCCTCGCGGGCGAACTGGCGCGACGCGCGCATGAAACTCGACAGCGTCGGTTCGCCGACCACCCGGGAGAGGGCGCGCTGCCCGGCGGTCGAGAGCGTTCTCGTCTCGCCGGAGAGGACGTCCTCGGTCGAGAGTTCGTCGATGACGTGGTACTCCACGCGCGTGCGTGCCGGAATGGCGTCGAGATAGTTGTGCTGTGGGCCGCCGGGGTCGAGACGAAGGGGAATCCCGCCGCGTGCCTGCGCGACGACGTCGCCCAGGCCGGTTCCGGCCTGGACCTCCGCGCCGTGGGCGACGGTCACCAGTTCGTTCTCGGAGAGCGGGCGGTCGAAGACGGCGCTCGTCGCCAGCCCCGTGCCCAGGGCCATCGCGCCGGAGACGCCGAAGCCGGCCCCCAGCGGCAGGTCGGTCTCGCCGCTGACGGTGGCTGTTGCCTTCAGTGCGTCGAGCACCCGTTCGACGGCGCCCATCTCCAGGTCGACGCCGTTCAGCGAGACGGAACTCTCCTCGGCCGGCCGGACCGTCACCTCGACGCCGTCGGCGAGAGCGATGCCGCCGCCGCGGGAGCCCGCCTTCGTCGGGTCGTCGTCCCGCTCGCTGGTGAAGAAACCGGTGACGTGGCCGGGCACGAACGCCGTCGCAACGTCGGTCATTGGCCACCAGTCGGTCGGGCCGCGGTAAAATCCTTGGCAGTTACTCCGCCGCGAGGCGAGGCTCGGTCGTCACTCGTGGGTCGGAATGATCCGCGCCTGTGGGTGCTGGTCGGCGAGTTCTTCGACGTAGCCCTCCTCCCGCAGCCGCTCTATCTCCGACTTCGCGCCGTCGCGGCTGAACGGCCCGAGCGCGCTCACCGCGTCGAGCAGCAGGTCCTGGGGGACGCCGTCGCCGGTCGCCCCCGTCGCCGTCTCCTTCTCGCCACCCGACAGGTCGTCGTCGATTACGTCGACATACCGCAGGACGTCCTCCTCCCCCCGCAACTCGTCGTGCCACCGTGCCGGGAACGCGCTGAACCCATCGCCGACGTCGTAGATGGCGTCGGCGTCCACCCAGGTCGCCGAGTCCGTCCGGTCGGCCTCGACGAGTGCGTCCATCTGCTCGGCCCCGACCGACTGGACGCCACGCTCGTCCAGCGCGTCGGCGTAGGCCTCCAGCCGGTCGATATGGACGCCGCGGTCGACCTGGTCGTCGTACTCCTCGATGAACGTCAGCAACTCCTTGGCGAGCAGGTACTGGCCGCGCTCCTCCGCCGTGTCGAGAGCCTCGGAATCGAGTTCCATCGGTGGTTCGTGTTGGTTCGCCAACCCGATAAACCCTCTACCGGGGGGTCTCGGCCACCCTACGGATTTATGTCGGACGGTGTGTGAAAGCGTACACATGCCGACTATCAGCGCCAGGCTGCCACGAGAGGAGAAGGCCGACCTCGACGAGGTCGCGGAGTTGCTCGCGGAGGACCGCAGTACGACGATCAGGAAGGCGCTCAGAGAGGGCCTGGAGACCATGCGGTTCCGCGTCGCGGCCGAGCGCTACCAGTCGAACGACGTCTCCATCGCCGAGGCGGCCCGCATCGCTGACTGCTCGGTAGCCGAGTGGCTGGCCTACGCCCACGACACCCACCTCACTTCCCATCTCTCGCCGGAGGACGTCGAGCGCGACGTCGAAGAAGCCACCGAGCTATGACGCGCATCTACGTGGGGCCCACGGTGCTCCACTCGCTGGGTCAGATCGGCGAGCTCCCCTTGCTCACGCACCTCGACGGACGACTCGTGATCCCCGAGGCCGTGACGGCGGAGGTGGATTCCGAGCCTGCCCGAACTGGTGTCGCGGAGTTCCTCGAAGACGAAGACGTCTCGACGGCAGTTCCTTCGAAGGCACTGAAACGGGCGATGTCGATGCTCGACACGGAGGATGAGACCCACGAGGCGGCCGTCCTGGCGGGCGTGCTGGCCCACCGCGACAGCGACGACCGGACCGCCGTCGCCGTCCTCTCGGAGGACACACATCTCCGGGCGCTGGCCCACGGTCTGGGCGCGACGGTCACCAGCAGCTACGGCGTCGTGGCGCGGGCGGCTATCGATGACAAGTATCTCTCGCCGTCGGCGGCCAAACGGATCATCCGCCGGACCGACAAGCACGGGCTGCACATGACCGGGGAGCTACGCGAGCGGGCGGTCGGAGAAGTGGCCGACTGACCCTGACCCGGCCGGAAAACGGGGAGGAGGAAGCCTGCCGCGGCGGATAGACTTTTGGTGGATTGCTCTCTTGAACGGCCATGGGCGTGGTTTCGTACGTGGGGATGGTGGGCATAGTGCTGGTTATCGGGTTTGCGATACCTCGGTTCGAACCGGCGGTCGTCGAGCACCTGTCGCGGCAGGTCGAACTCGACCGGACGAAGGGCACTGGACTATTCCTCGTCGCAATCCTGTGGTCGTTCCTGCCGCTCCTCGGCGGTGCGCAAGCCGGACGAGGAGAGCTGTGGGTGGCGGGGTCAGCCGTCGCCGGTGGAGGCTTCTACCTCGTCGCCGTCGCAGCCAGTTCGCTGGACGAACACCGACTGTTGCATCGGGCGACCGATCAGACACCGGAAGGAGTGACGGCGGGGACGGGCGACGACGTCGTGGCGATTTCGGGCGTCCCGTCCTTTGAAAACGAGGACGACGCGACCACGCCGTTCTCCGGCGTCCCCTCGGTCCACACGGAGTGGATAGTCCAGCGCCGTCGACGGATCGGGTTCCGGAAGACCTGGAACGCCATCGCGAGCGGCGTCGCGCACGTCCCGTTCACGCTCGGTGGTGGCGCGGTCCGCGTCGACGCCGGGCGCGCCCGGGCGTTCACCGACGCCGAGTTGCACCGGACCGTCGACCCGGACGAGGACCTCCCCGGTCGGACGGACGAAGCGTTCCTCCGGAAGCACGAGGCGCTGCCGGACCCCGACGACCGGGAAAAGTCGTTCACCTTCGTGGAGCAGTTCGTCCCCGCCGATGAGCACGTCACCGTCGTCGGGACGCCCCGGCAGGGCGACGAACCAGGGCAAGTGGTCGTCGACGAGGCGCCGCCGGACGACCTGCTCGGCACGCACGCCGACTACACCGACGGCGACGGCTCCGATGCCGACGCCGTCCTGATCCGCGGCCGCTATGGCGAAGCGGCGTCGCAACTCCGTCGGCGGGTCTATGGGGCGGGATTCCTCGGTGGCCTGATGGTCGTCGGTGGTCAAGTGCTCGCGTTCTGGCTCTCGTCTGCGTCGATCGGCGGACTGTTCTGAGTAGCCGCTGGGCTCACTGATTGGGTTTTGAAAACCGCTCGCGAAGCGTCGTCGCCGACGGCGACAGTCGCTGCCGGTCCTGCGAGACTCGCTACGCTCGTCTCGCTGGCTCCCAGGTCTTCGCCCTTACGGGCTGAGTCGCTGACGGTCTCGCGGGAAGAGAACCGCTTCACGGATATTCCCGAGTCCGAGCATCGTCATGACGAGGCGCTCGCCGCCCAGTCCCCAGCCGGCGTGGGGCGGCATGCCGTACTTGAACATCTTGGTGTAGTAGTCGAAGGCCTCGGGGTCGAGCCCCTGCTGTTCGAAGCCGGCGACGAGTTCGTCGTAGCGGTGTTCGCGTGCGCCGCCCGAGACCAGTTCCATCGAGGGGTGCATCATGTCGAAGCCGGTGGAGACGTCGTCGTCCTTGTCCATGATGTAGAACGGCTTGATCTCGCTGGGCCAGTCGGTGATGAAGTAGTGCTCGCCGACGTCCTGGCCGAGCGCGTGCTCGCCCTCGGTCGGGAGGTCGTCGCCCCAGACGAGCGGCTCGTCGAGTTCGCCGGTGGCGTTGATGCGCTCGATGGCCTCCTCGTAGGTGAGGCGGGGGAAGCTGTCGGCGGGGGCCTCGAACTCGTCGGCCAGGTCCAGGGCTTCGAGCTGTTCCTGGCAGTTTGCCTCGACGGCCTCGTAGGCGGCGCGGACGACGGACTCGCAGGCGTCCATGGCGTCCTCGTGGTCGGCAAAGGCCGACTCGAAGTCGATGCTGGTGGCCTCGTTGAGGTGCCGCGGCGTGTTGTGCTCCTCGGCGCGGAAGATCGGACCGATTTCGAAGACTCGCTCAAGGCCGGAGCCGACCATCAGCTGCTTGAACAGCTGCGGGCTCTGGTTCATGAACGCCTCCTGGCCGAAGTAGGTGATCGGGAACAGCTCGGTGCCGCCCTCGGTACCGGTGGCGACGATCTTCGGCGTGTTGATCTCCGTGCAGCCGATCTCGCGGAACTCCTCGCGGACGGCGCGGAGGACCTCGGCGCGGATCTGGAAGATGGCCTTGGTCTCGTCCTTGCGCAGGTCGAGCGTGCGGTTGTCGAGGCGGGTGGAGAGTTCGGCGTCGACCTTGCCGGAGGGGTCGAGCGGGAGTTCGGGGTCAGCCTCGGAGATGACGTCGACAGAGTCGGGCGTAATCTCGACGCCGGTCGGGGCGCGGGGCTCCTCCTCGACGTCGCCGGTGACGGCGATGACCGACTCGCGCTGGACGTTCAGCCCCGTCTCCACGAGGTCCTCGTCCATCTCGTCTTTCTCGAACTTGACCTGGATCTTGCCCGTGGTGTCTCGCAAGATCAGGAAGGCGATGCCACCGAGGTCACGGACCTCGTGGACCCAGCCGGCGACGGTGACCGTGTCGCCCGGCTCGGCGTCGGCCGTGTAGGTGCGGTCGTCCATACGTGCCCGTTCTGGAGGACCGGCCTTAAAAACCGTCTTTTCGGTCGCCGGCGGCCGGTGGCCACAGCGAAAAGACCTACTGTCCCTCACGTAAGAGCCTGGGTATGAACGACGACCCGCTCGACGCCCTCGACAAGCGGATCATCCACGCGTTACAGTGCGACGCCCGGAAGACCTCGGCTAGCGACGTCGCCGACGAGGTCGACGTCTCGGCCAGCACCGTCCGGAACCGCATCCGCAAACTGGAGGACGCGGACATCCTGATGGGATATCGGCCCGAAGTGAACTACGAAAAGGCGGGCTACCAGCTCCGGACGCTCATCGTCTGTACCGCGCCGATACCGGAGCGGGAGCAACTCGCACGGGACGCGCTGGAGGTGCCGGGCGTCGTCGCCGTCCGCGAAATAACGACCGGCACCGAGAACGTCCACGTCGAGGCCATCGGCACCGACGGCGACGACCTCAGCCGGATCGGGCAGGACCTGGACGCGCTGGGCCTCGAAGTCGTCGACGAGGACCTCATCCGCAACGAGTACGAACACCAGTTCCACCAGTTCGACGTCGACGTCTGATAGTGTCGGTCGAACGCCGTCGCCGACGGTCGCTGCGACCGGCACCGGCCACCGGTGAGACGCTGGGACCAACTAGCGTGCTCCGTCGGCGCCGACCTGTCAACCGATGCTCGAAGTGTCGCAAGAAATGCCGGGGCTAGACCCGTACTTTCGGACAAGTCCGCAGAAAATACCCCATATATTCACGCGTCCGCAATCCGATCGGGTGCTTTATCGGGATGCGGGAGGGACAGCCAGATATCTCACCGATGACCGACGACGGTATCGGCCGATCGAACACTGAAATGGCCGCGTATCGACACGTACCGTGACGGATAGCCCATCGACCAGGGGCAACGACGGCCCGCGGGCGCCCCGCTACGCCGTATCGACGAGACAGCTGCCAGCCGGCGACTACTGACATGCCAAAGGAACTGGAACGAGACCTCGGGTTGTTCGCGGTGATAGCGATAAGCATCGGTGCGATGGTCGGGAGCGGTATCTTCATCCTCCCGGGCCTCGCGCTGGAGACGGCCGGGCCGGCGGTCATCCTCGCGTACCTGCTGGCCGGCGTGCTCGTACTCCCCGCGGCCCTCTCGAAGTCCGAGATGGCCACGGCGATGCCGGAGGCCGGCGGGACCTACATCTACATCGAGCGCGGGATGGGCCCGCTGCTCGGGACCATCGCCGGCGTCGGTACCTGGTTCTCGCTGTCGTTCAAAGGAGCGCTCGCGCTCGTCGGTGGCGTCCCCTACATGCTGTACCTGTTCGACCTCCCCGAGAAGCCCATCGCCCTCGGACTGGCGGCGGTCCTCATCGTCGTCAACATGCTGGGCGCCAAGCAGACCGGTCGGTTGCAGGTCGGCATCGTCGCCGTCATGCTCGCCGCCCTGCTGTGGTTCGTCGTCGGTGGACTGCCCGACACGACGCCGGCCTACTACGGCGGCTTCTTCGACGAAGGGTCGGGCGGTCTTCTCGCTGCGACCGGCCTCGTGTTCGTGTCGTACGCGGGCGTGACGAAGATAGCCAGCGTCGCCGAGGAGGTGGAGAACCCCGACCGGAACATCCCGCTCGGGATACTGGGGTCGCTGACGTTCACGACGTTGCTGTACGTGCTCATCGTCGTCGTCATGGTCGGCGTGACGACGCCGGACCTGCTGAGCGACTCCGACGTCCCGATGATACACGCCGCCGAGGCGTCGCTCGCACCGATCAGCGTGTTCGCCATCATCGGCGCTGCGGTGCTCGCCCTCATCAGTACCGCCAACGCCGGTATCCTTTCGTCCTCGCGCTACCCGTTCGCGATGGCCCGCGACGATCTTGCGCCCCCGTCGCTGACGGAGATCCACGAGAAGTACGGGACGCCGGTGCGAGCGATCACCCTCACCGGTGCCGTGATGCTCGTCCTCATCGCGTTCGTTCCCATCGCCGAGATCGCAAAGCTCGCCAGCGCCTTCCAGATCGTCGTGTTCGCCCTCGTCAACGGCGCCGTCATCGCCTTCCGCGAGGGCGCCGTCGGCGACTACGACCCCTCCTTCGAGTCGCCGCTGTACCCCTGGACGCAGATCGTCGGCATCCTCGGTGGCGTCTTGCTCATCGGATTCATGGGAACCATCCCGCTCGTCGGTGCCCTGGTCATTACGGTCGGCTCGGTCCTCTGGTACTTCTTCTACGCCCGCGAGAAGGTCGACCGCGAGGGCGCCGCGACCGACGTGGTCCGCCGGAGCGTCGGCCGCAAGGCCGTCGAGCGGACGAAGTCGGCCTTCGACGACGTCGCCGGCTACGAGGTCCTGGTGGCCATCACCGAGAACACCAGCGAAGAACGGGAACGGTCGCTGCTCCGCATCGCCGCCGACGTCGCCCGGCAAAACGACGGCTCGGTCACCGTCGTCCAGTTCGACGAGGTGCCCGACCAGGCGACGCTCGAGCACGCCTCCGAGACGCAGTCGCCGGCCGACGTCGAGTTCGAACGCCAGACCGAGGAACTCACCGCGGAGTTCGACGTCCCGATCCGATACGGCGAGATCGTCAGTCACGACGCCGAGCGAGCGATCGTCAACTTCGCCGACCACGAGGACCCGGACTTCCTGCTCCTCGCGCGACGGGACGACCCCCTCTACGCGTCCGTGTTCGGCACCGGCATCGAGTGGATCACCCGCAACGCGCCGTGCGACGTCCTCCTCGTCGAGGACCGGGACCTCGACCGCATACACACGATCACCGTCGTCACCGACAACGGCCCGTTCGACCCAGAGAAGATCGCTGTCGCGAACGCGCTGGCGACCGAGACCGGCTCTCGAATCGACCTGCTCTACCCGATCGAGGGCACCGCGACCGACGCCCAGCGTGAGACGATTACCGAGTACCTCGCCGAACTCGAGGCGCTGTGTTCGGTCCCCGTCCACCGGGAAATCGTCGACTCCGAGGACCCCAGCCGCGACATCGTCTCGGCCATCGACCCGGCGGACCTGCTGATCATCGGCACCGACGGCGGCCCGATCACCGGCAACCTGTTCGGCCGCCCCGCCGACCGCATCGTCGACGCCGTCGACTGCACGGCCATCCAGGTCCACCCACAGGGTGCCAAGCGGTCGACGATCCTGCGCCGCCTCTTCGAACGCTTCGTCTTCTAGCGGGCATCGATCCAGCGATTCCGTCGCCCTCTCACGTTTTGAGGCGACTACGCTCGTGATTCGAGTGGTGTGTTCGGCCTGGTATTGTTGGAAGAACCGACTCCGCAAACACCCCAATTCGCACACAGCACTCGCTGTACAGATCACGTCCCAGAGACCCACACAGCAGAGACAAAACCTGCGTATCACTTGCGAGCAACCTCCCCAGTCACAGACAGGCGTTCGCTACAAATCGAACGAAAGAACGAGGTGGGTCGCCTACGCGTCGCCGCCGTCGGTCAGCACGTCCAGGTCGTCGTCGGCCTGTAGCGGCGGGATGGGCGCTTCGTCCCCGTCGAATGGTTCCTCGCGTTCGTCATTGGCCTCACGGTCGTCGTCGGTTTCACGCTCGACGCCGTCGTCCCAGGCGCGGTGGTGGGTGAGATGATCGTGACACATACTGACACACCGCACTGTAATCACAGGACGTGACGGAAATAATCCTTGCGACGGGATCACAGGAGGCAAAAAGAGCGGCTACTCGCCGGTCGGCGCGGCAGTCTTTGCGTCCCTGGCGCCCTCTACAGTCTCGCGAACCGCGTCGACGCCCTCGTCGTGGACCAGGTCGCCGACGACGACGGTGTCGGCGACGGCGGCCATCGTGCGGGCGGAGTCGTAGTCGTGGATGCCGCCACCGTAGAACAGCGCGGCGTCGTCGAGCGCGTCCGCCGCCGCGTCGACGATGTCAGGGTCGCCGAGCGTGCCCGAGTACTCGACGTAGATTATGTCCTGGCCGAGGAGATGCTCGGCGACCTCGGCGTAGGCCGCGACGTCGTCGGCTTCGAGGTCGCAGTCGGCCTGGGTGTAGCTGGCGACGGAGGCTTCGGGGTTCATGACGATGTAGCCCTCCGTCCAGGTGCGCGACCAGTCGATGCCGTCGTCGATGCGGGCCCACTCCTTGTGCGCGCCCGTAATCCACGTCACGTCGCCCGCGTTGAGGACGACCGGGACCAGGTAGCCCTCGTGGAGGTCCGAGTGGACGACGGAGGCCGGATTGGACGGCTCGATGTACACCGGTACGTCGTGTTTTCCGCAGGCCTCGACGACGCGGGCCATCTTCTCCTCGGTCATGCCGGTCGTGCCGCCGACCTCGATGGCGTCGGTGCCCGTCGCCGCGACGTCCTCGAACGTCTCCCCTTCAACCAGCGTCTTGTCCGGGTCGATCTTCACGATGTGGTCCCAGTCCGCCCAGTCGCTCATGTTGATGTGTGACTGTCGGCGCACGGTAAAACCGCTTCGGATGTTCGGGGATGGTGAATCAGTACGGGCCGTCGGTGTGTAGATAGTGCATATATACTAGCACCGTGCCGTGTGTGGAATTCGTTGTTCGAAGCCCGCTACGAAGAGGGAATCTCGACTCGCGTTTGCGAACCGAGCGTCGAGGACAGGATTTGGTGCTCGGCGCGCCGGAGGAGGGCAGACATCGACGGCTGGGAGATATCGAGTTCGTGGGCGAGTGTTTCGGTCGACGTACGACGGGGACTCTCGTAGTAGCCGCGAGACAGTGCAAGGGTCAGGGCCTCGTGTTGACGTTCGGTCAGACCGTAGGCCGGAGCGTCCTTGGACCCAGCGTGACCAGACGTGATCGAGTGGAGTTCGACCTCGATATCGTTCTCCCGGCAGACCGACTGGAACTCGCTCAGCGTGCTGTAGTTCTTGAATATCTTCGTCTCGTACCAGCCATCGGGCCTGACGACGGGAGGTTCGAGCGGCGCTCCATCGAGGTCGGCGTCGTACATTCGTTGGAACGAGTCGTCGAGATCGACGATACACTTGTAGATCTCCTTGCCGCCTGCCCGTCCGAGTGCCGTCGCCTCCGCGACTTCGTCGACCTCCGCGAGGGCACCCTGAGGGACGTCGGCGGTCTCGTCGATCTGGACAATGAACAATTGACGGCCGTCCTCGATCCGTCCGCGGTGGACGTACTCCAGTTCGTCGAGTTGTACAGACCTGACGACGGTGACTAACGGAAGTGAGGGCGAACGCAGGAAGAGATCGATTCTAATCGTCATGATATTGTCCTGGACGTCAGTGGCAATGGACGTTCTGGGTCGTTCATTCGTGACCAGATATCCAGACCGTCTCGTACGGTTCTTCGAGGTACTCGACGTCGGACTCCGAGAGTTCGATCTCTGTGGCTTCGACGGCTTCCTCGACGTGCTCGACGGTTTCGACGCCGACGATGGGCGCGGTGACCCACTCTTTGTGGAGGTGCCAGGCGAGCGCAATCTGTGCCATCGTCACGGCCTTTTCCTCGGCGAGTTCCTGCAGCCGCTCGTTGATCTCGATGCCGCCGCCCTCTCGGTACGGACGCGGACTGACAGACTCGTCGTCGCGGGCCAGTTCGTCTTCGTCGTGGGGATACGCGAGGAAACCCCGGGCGAGCGGACTCCAGGGGACGACGTCGATGGCCTCGTTATCACACAACGGTAGCATCTCCCGCTCCTCTTCGCGATAGGCGAGATTGTAGTGGTTCTGCATCGTTGCGAACCGTTCCAGACCGAGGCGGTCGCTCACGTGAAGTGCCTCCTGAAACTGCTGGGCCCACATCGACGACGCGCCGATGTAGCGGACTCGATTTCGTCGGACGAGGTCGTCGAGGGTCCGTAGCGTCTGTTCGATCGGGGTGTCGTGATCCCAGCGGTGTATCTGGTACAGGTCGACCGTGTCCATCCCCAGTCGATCCAGCGAGTGCTGGAGTTCCTGGTCGATGGATTTCCGGGAGAGACCGCCCCGGTTCGGTCCGTCCCCCATCTCGCCGTGGACTTTCGTCGCGACGACGAGTTCGTCCCGGTCGTACCCTTCGAGGGCCGTCCCGAGGATCGCTTCGCTCTCGCCTTGCGAGTAGACGTTCGCCGTGTCGAAGTAGTTGATCCCGTGGTCGATCGCCCGCTCGATGATCTCGATGCTCTTTTCCTCGCCGACGGTACTGTCCCACCCGTCTCGGAGACCCGACCCGAAGTTCAGGCAACCGAGACAGATCTCGCTGACTTCCATCCCAGTGGACCCGAGCGTCTTGTACTCCATTCAGGGCGCCTCCTGGATATCCAGTTCGCCGTCGTCCGATTCAGCGAGGAAAAACACGTGACTGAACGCCGAGTCGGCGTCCTCGGCGGTCCCGTGCCAGTGTTCTTCGCCGGGTTCGAAGACGACCAGATCGCCCGCCGAGACCTCGCGCTCCTCGTCGCGTGTGCCGACCATTCCGACGCCATCGGTGACGGAGAGTATCTGGACGCCGGCGTGGGCGTGGAACCTGGTTCGTTCGCCCGGACGGAAGGTGACCTCCGCAGATCGGACGGTGACGCCGTCGAAGGCGCTCTCGACTCCTTCCGAGAGGAGTGGCGATCCGACCTGTACCGGGTGGTCCGATTCTTCGGTGTCCGACGACGGAACGTTGGTAACGTTCATGCTTCGTATTTAGACGAGGGCACTCGGCACCTTGTGTCCGATGCTATGCTAACAGCCCGTTTAAATATGGATGGTCGGCTGACCGTTACACTCGGGCCTGGCCAGTCCCGCTGTAGAAGAAGCCTAGCCCGAGGATCGTCACGATGCCGAGAGCGACGAGGGGAACGACCCACCCGCCGGTTACGCGATGGAGCACGCTGGCGCCGGTCGGCGCGACGAGCGCGAAACCCGCCGTGGAAACGTTGAGCAAGCCGACCGTCGCGGTCGCGTTCTCCTGTCCAAACGCAGTGAGAATGATCGGCGACCAGAGCGTGGCGAGTGGCCCGAGCGCGATCCCGAAACCGAAGAGCGCAGCGTAGGCCAACACGGTCGAGTGAACGAACGGAAGTACGAGGGCGCACACGCCAGCGAGTCCGGCGCTCGCGAGAAATGTCGGCTGGAGGCCGACGCGATCGCCGACGTACCCACCCGCGATTCGGGTGACGACGCTGACACCGCCGATAATACTGATACCGGCGGCGGCAACGCCCATCCCGATACTGTTCGCGGTGAGGATGTCGACGAGGTGTGCAGAGAGGACGTAGAACCACGTGAAGACGAGTGGAAATCCGACCGCCGTGCTCAGGAAGTGCCGGTCGCTGAGTCGTCGACGAACCCACCCGGGACCGACGGGGTTCGAATCCCGTGCAGTCCCCGGCGGTCGCCGGTACACGAGGCTCGACGCACCCACGAACACTGCGGTGAGACCGACCACGGCCGCGAAGCCAGTCTGAAAGCTCGTCCGCTCGAACAGCCAGAGCCACGCCTGTGGCATGACGAGTGGCCCGAGGCCGACGCCCGTCATCGTGATGCTCATCGCGAGGCCCTGGTACTCGTCGAACCACTGTGGCGCGAGCGAGATGATGATCGTGAAGGCCGTTCCGCCGGCCGTTCCGAGCACCACGAACGCGAGGACGACGCCGGCAAACGAGTCGGCGATCTGCAGGAGCGCGATACTCACCGCGAGTCCGGCGGCGACGAGCGCGAGCACCGGTCGAAGGGTAACCCGAGCAGCGAACACGCCGAAGAGGCCGCCGATAGCGAGGAGGGCCGCACTCGTGGTCGAGAAGACCGAAGAGACCTGGACGGCTGTGAGGCCGAACGTGGCCGCGAGTCTGTCGGCGTAGACGGTGAACGTGAAGACAATGCCCCAGATCAGCGTGAGCATACAGACGCCGAGTGTGACGATGACCCATCCTCGAGCGGAGTCCAGCGCCGCTTCGCGCGCCACAGCGTGCTCAATCGTCGTCACTGTGACTCTCCTCCGTCGTTCGCTCTGTCGTTCGACCGTGCTTCGACGTCTGGTTCCGTGAGTGACCACGGTTCAGATCCCACCTACGCATCGTCATACGCCATCGACGTCGAGAGATCAGGATACGCGTTGGCCTGTTCCCGCAGTCGAGCGGCCTTTTCCGTCGCGAGTTCGACGGCGTCAGCACCGGCGACGAACCGGCGTGGGGGCGCTTCCTCGCTGGCGATCTCGACGAGCGCGACGGCGAGCCTGGCCGGGTCGTTCGGTTGCTGACCGCCTTGTTCCTCCCACCACTCAATTTGCTCCGCTCGGCGCTCGTCGTAGTCGTCGATCGACGGGTCGGTGAAGGGCATCGATCGCTCGGCGGTGAGGCTCGTGCGGAAAAACCCTGGATTGACGACGGTCGTATCGATACCGAAGGGTTCGATTTCGTCGTGCAGTGCGTCCATCCACCCTTCGACCCCGAACTTCGAGGTGGCGTAGGCCGAACTGAACGCGAACCCGGACAGTCCCGCGCCCGACGAAATCGAGATGACGTGTCCCGAACGCTGGTCGCGCATGACCGGTAGGACAGCGCGAGTGACGTACATCTGCCCGAAGAGATTCACTTCCAGCTGATCTTTGATCTCGTCGATCGTCATCTCCTCGAAGAAGCCCTTGTAGGAGATGCCGGCGTTATTGACCAGCACGTCGACTCGGCCGAATCGGTCCATCGCAGCCTGTGTTGCCGACTCGGCGTCAGCAGGCTTCGTGACGTCCAGCTCCGCGACCAGCAGGTCCTCGGACTCACCGACAGCCTCGGCCACATCGTCGGTATCTCGGCCGGTTGCGACGACTGCATGTCCCGCATCGAGGGCGGCCGTCGCGAATTCGGCACCCATGCCACGGCTCGCACCCGTAATGAACCAGACCCCTCCGTCAAACGTGGATCCTGCGTCTTCCGACATAGCGACTGAACCCAGGACAGAGAAGGCCTTGGGTCCAATGCTATCCAGAAAGGACGTTTAAGTCCCGGTAGTCTCAAATACGGTACCAACCAGAAATCGAGGACGACAATAATTCCGCTTCTGAATGTTACTTGTCGACTTTCACCAGGACCTTGATCGTCGCTCTCTCATCCATTGCCTCGTACCCTCGGAGGCGCCGTCGAGGTCGTCGTAGGTTCGCTTCGCCGGAGCTTGGAATTGCCACGTCCAGCTATCCGTCATCGCCGAGGATCTCTTCGCGCGAGAACGACTCGCTCTCGCCAGTTCGCCGGGCGTGTTCGACGGCCGCTATCTCCGCGCAACGCTGGGGGCGGCTCGGTCTCGTTCAGGGCCATCGTGTCTTTCTCTCACTCTCACTGTCCGTTGGGGCACCACACCCGGCGTCGCGCGGATTCTGAGCTGCTATTTGGCAGTTCAGTGCAGCGAGTACCACGAACTGTGAGCGAGGGTTCGGCTTCACGCGCAGGTCTCGAACCTCCCAAGGGTTAATACGCCGTCACGGACAATCTCGGGGTATGACAGCGATCGTCCAGGACGACGACGTTCGGTCCGGGGAGCCCCGAATCGCGGGATCCCGGATCACCGTTCTCGACGTCAAGCGGCGCGTCATCGATGGCGACGACGACCCTCACGTCGTCGCGGGAGAATACGACCTCCAGGTCGCCGACGTGTTCACGGCGCTCGCGTACTATTACGATAACCGCGACGATTTCGAGTCGATCGAACGGACTGCGACTGACGAG
>Ga0208135_100284_pt1 | contig 35420 bp, 36 predicted proteins | sample AntDeeMetag02WF5_FD_184757 | JGI IMG/M metagenome (GOLD analysis project Ga0208135, IMG submission 184757) | Saline lake microbial communities from Deep Lake, Antarctica - Antarctic Deep Lake Metagenome 02WF5 (SPAdes) (version 2) | ecosystem: Environmental > Aquatic > Non-marine Saline and...
CGCGGCCCGGCGCGGACCGGCCTGGTGATGAACAAATTGATAACGGGCACCGGGCTACCGTCAGCAAAGATGGCGAGTGGGCTCGACGAGGACACGATGCGGACGGTCCAGAGCGGTCGAGATACCGCTGGGACCATGCTCCGATCCGCGCAGAAACATCTGCAGAAGGTGTTCATCGTCTGGGTGGTCGTCCTGCTCGCGTCGATCATGGTCCTGCAGAACTTCCTGTGGGAGCAACTTCGCCGTGACCTGCTGTACTCGAAGATGGACCTGACGACGTCGCAGGCCTCCGAGATCATCGCCGTGACGCCGTTCGACGTCATCCTGTTGCAGGTGAAGATCGGTGCCGTCGCCGGGATACTCGTGGCGCTGCCGATTCTGATCTACCTCAGCCGCGACGCGTTGCGCGAGCGGGGATACTGGCCCGGCGACGAAGTGCAGACCTGGAAGCTCGGTGCCATCGGAATCACGAGTCTCGCCCTGTTCGTCGGCGGCGTCGTCTACGCGTACGAGCTGTTCTTCCCGCTGATGTTCGGCTTCCTGGCCGAGAACGCGCTGAACGCGGACTTCCAGCCCAACTACTCCATCGTGCTGTGGGTCCAGTTCATCGCCCTGCTGGGGATGTCCTTCGGTCTGGCGGCACAGATGCCGCTGATGATGAGTGCGCTCAGCTACTCCGGCATCGTCCCCTACGAGACGTTCCGTGACCGGTGGAAGTGGGCCGTCGTCGGCATCTTCGGCTTCGGCGCGCTGTTCTCGCCGCCGGATCCGTTCACGCAGATCATGTGGGCCGCGCCGCTGGTCGGCCTCTACGTGATCAGCCTCGGTATCTCGAAGATGCTCGTCCAGGCGAAACGGGCCGGCGAAGAGGTCAACGCCCGCGCGGTCGCCCGGACGCGCTGGAACAAGCTGGCTGCCGCCGCGCTGGTCGTCGGCGCGCTCGTCACCTACGTCATCGCCTCGCCAGTAACGTTCGGCTACGTCCAGCGCTTCGCCGCCTGGTTCCCCTCGAACCGGCTCACCGGCGACATCCAGCAACCGGCGTGGTTCGGGCTCCCGCCCGAGACGACCGCGCTGCTCATCGGTGCGGCCTTCGGCCTAATCGCGGCCGTCCTGGTGCTGTACTACTACATGATCCAGGAGCTGGGCGTGGCCGCCGCCGAGGCCGGTAACTTCGGCGACCCGACCGCCATCGACATCGGGGCGCTCTCCGCGGACGCGGTCCGGGCGGCCCCCCGCGAGGCCTTCGAGGAGATGGCGGAGTCCGAGGCGCTCAAGTTGGCCGACCAGGCCATGAGCGACGACGACACCGACAAGGCCCAGGCCATCCTCGACCGGTTCGACCGGATCCACGCGGGCGACGAGGCCGACGCCGATGCCGCCGACGGCGTCGAGGGGCCAGCAGAACCCGAGGACGACGAGGAGGGCGGCCTCTTCGCCGAGACCTCCGCCGGGATGCTCAACGCCTTCACGGAGGAGGAGACCACCGAGGACGACATCGGCGGCTACTACCACGACCTGGCCTTTATCTTCGACTCGCTCACCTCGAAGGCCATCTGGTTCGTCGCGACGTTCATGATCGTCACGAGCGTCGTCTTCATCTTCCTCTACTCCGGAATTCCAGGTGCCGGTGCCGCGGCGATGGCCGACGGCGGGACCGTCATCGCGGAGAACGGCACCGTCGTCGCCGAGGAAGTTGACGTGTTGAACGAGGGTGTGACGGTCCTCTCTCGTAACGAGACCAGCGGGCGGGCGGACACCGTCGCAACTGACGCCGTCCTGACGGCGCGGAACGGGGACGAGGACTCCAGTGCGAGACCGAGCACAGCCGTGCTGCAAAACGATTCGATACTGCTGTACAACGCGTCGGTGACGGCCCAGAACACCTCCGAGGCGGGCGGTCCCTACGTCGCCGAGAACGCGACCGTGCTCGTCCAGAACGAGACCGTCGTCGACACCACCTCCGGCATCGGCATCATCAAGAACGCCTTCGTCTCCCACCTCCCGCCGGAGATGCAGGAGGACGTCCGGTTCATCACGCTCCACCCCGTCGAGCACCTCATCTTCATCGTGAAGTTCTCGACCATCATGGGTGCCATCTCCGTCGTCCCGCTCTTGCTGTACTTCGCCTGGCCCGCCATGGAGAAGCGCGAACTCGTCGGTGGTGACCGGAACGTCCTCGGCGTGTGGGGCGGCACCGTCTTCCTCACGCTCGCCGGCGGGAGCCTCATCGGATTCCTCTACGTCGCGCCCACGGTCATCTCCTGGCTCGCCTTCGACGTCCTCCAGGCGGACATGATCATCTCCTACCGCGTCGCCAAGTTCGGGTGGCTGGTGCTCATGTTCACCGTCGGCGTCGGCCTCCTCATCGAGGTGCCGGTGACGATGCTCCTGTTCCACCGCGGCGGCATCGTCCCCTTCCAGACGCTCCAGGCGCGCTGGCGGACCATCACCCTCGGCGTGTTCGCCGCCGGTGCGCTGTTCTCCCCCAAGGGCATCTGGACGATGTTCCTCGTGGCCATCCCGATTACCCTCTCCTTCTTGGTCGGGCTGGGCCTCCTGTGGATATACACCCTGGGCGGCCGACGCGCGCCGAAGGCCAGCCGGAAGGCCGCGGACTGACGTCAGAGGACGTTTTCTGTCACATTTCGGCTGATTGGACTGCTATCACCGATAGCCGATGGACCAGCCGATACCCTGGCGGACTGAAAGGGCGAGGCCCGGTGAACGAAGCCCGACCCCACAAGCACTGGAGCGAACGCAGTGAGCGAAGGGCGCAGTGTGGGTAGCGCAAGTTCAGCGGGTCGAGGGCTTTCTTCTGTTAGCGGCGGTCCTGTCGCAGTCTCCCGAACCGAAGCGTCCGAAATTCGTCCCAACAGATCGCATCGCATATTACCCAGGTAATCCCTGGAGAGTACATGCCCAAGATAAGCGTGGAGATTCCCCAGGAACTCCTGAGTGACCTGGACCGCCACGTCGGCGACGACGGGAAGTTCGTCAACCGGAGCGACGCCATCCGCGCGTCGATTCGCAAGAACCTGGACATCCTCGACGAGATAGACGACCGGCACGGCCGGCTGGAGGACGAGGAGGTGGCGGAGGATGAGTGACGGCACTGCGACGGGATCGGTGGCGCGCCCGCCGACGCTGTCGCCGCTGCAGGTCGGCCTCGTCGCGCTGTTCGTGACGGCGCTGGTCACCTCGCAGGTCACCGCGTCGAAGATTATCATGTTCGGGCTCCCGTTCTCGCTGCCGGTCGTCGGGAACGCGCTCATCCTCCCCGGTGCGGCGCTGGCGTACGCGATTACCTTCTTTGCGTCGGACTGCGTCGCCGAACTGTACGGACGCCGCGACGCGCAAGTGATGGTCAACGTCGGCTTCGTGATGAACTTCGTATTGCTGGCGCTGGTATGGTCGACTATCGTCGCGCCGGTGTTCCCCGATTCACCCGTCGCTGCGGACACGTTCCGGACGGTGATGGCATCCTCCACCGGCGTCGTCTTCGGGAGCCTGCTGGCCTACACCGTCAGCCAGAACCTCGACGTGATTACCTTCCACCGGATCCGCGAGTACACCGACGGCGAGGCCCTCTGGCTGCGAAACATCGGCTCGACGGCCATCAGCCAGCTCGTGGATACGGCCATCTTCATCGCCGTCGCCTTCGTCGTCTTCCAGGGGATGCCGCTCGCGGCTGCCATTCCCCTCGCTGTCGGACAGTACATCTTCAAACTCGGCGTGGCGTTTCTGGACACCCCGTTCGTCTACGGCGTCATCGAACTGGCCAAGCGGACGGACGCGGACGGCGTTCCGGCGCGGGCGGACTGACCGACAGCCGCTCTCCCTTCCATCGGGGCTGCTCGCTCACTCGTTCTCGTTCTGGTCTCGTCCCAACTGATAGAACTCCTCGTTCGGTCGCATGTCCGCGAGGTGGGCCAGTCGGTTCGAGAGGGCGAAGAAGGCCGCCACGCTGCCGATATCCCAGATAGCCCGCCGGCCGAAGCCGTGGTCTTCCAGTCGTTCGAAGTCGGCCTCGTCTATCTCTGCCGGCCGTTCGGTCAGTGTCACTGCGAAGTCGAGCATCGCCCGGTGGGCGTCGCCGACGTTCGCCGTTCGGTGGTTGGTCGCGAGTTGCTCGGCGATCTGGGGGTCCTCGGCGTAGATGCGACACAGCGCGCCGTGGGCGACGACGCAGTAGAGGCAGTCGTTGACGCCGCTGACGGCGACGACGATCATCTCGACCTCCTCGCGTTCGAGTTCGGTCTCCTCGACCAGCGCGTCGTGGTACGCGAAGAAGGCCCGGAAGTGCGAGGGGCGATACGCCATGGCCCGGAACACGTTCGGTGTGAAACCCGCGCGTTCTGTCTCTGCTTCGATGCGCTCACGAAGGTCCTCGGGCAGGTCGTCGACGTCGGGGACCGGAAACCGCCGCATCGCTGATTCGGGGCTTGTCATGTGGTACCGAACGATCCGGCGCGGCAAGAAGATTGGCCGGTCGATTCGAAGGCGCGTTCGGGGGATGGCCGGTGAGCCGGTGCGTCGTCCGCGCCCTCAGTAGCCGTCGAGCGGCTGTGCGAAGCCGAAGTTGGGCTTCACGTCGTCGACGCGCACGGTGAGCGTCTCGCCCGCCTCGGTGCCGCCGACGAAGAGCGTGAATCCGTCGACCTTGGCGATGCCGTCGCCCTCGCTGCCGACGTCCTCGATGGTCACTTCGAGTTCGTCGCCCACGCGGACGGGGGCTGTGAGGTAGCCCTTGCCGACGAGGTAGAGTTCGGAGGAAGCGTCGCGGGAGGCGTCGGGGCGGACCTCGCGGACGTACTCGAACTCCTCCGCGACGTCTTCCCTGAGGTCGTCGAGGTCACGGCCGTCGAACACCTTCGCTGCGAAGTCGCCGCCGCTGGCGAGCACCTGGTCGGCCACCGCGAACGCCTGGCGGGCGAGGTGGACCGACCGGGCGTGGTCCAGGTCGTAGTCGCCGGACATGTTGGGCGCCATGTCCGAGAGGACCGTGTCAGCCTCACCGACGAGGTCCACGACCTCCTCGACGGTGTCGTCCTCGGTCATGTCACCGCGGACGTACTCGACGGAGACGCCGCGGTCGTCCTCTATCTCCTCGATTCGCTGGCGGTCGACGCCGACGACGGTGCCGCGCTCGCCGACGCGCTCGACCGCCACCTGGAGCCACCCGCCGGGGGCGGCGCCCAGGTCGACGACGGTTCGGCCCTCGCCGAGCAACCCGGCGGTCTCGTCGAGTTGCTTCAGCTTGTAGGCCGAGCGGGCGCGATAGCCCTCCTGTTTGGCCCTGTTGTAGTATTCGTCCTTGCCACTCATTTGGCGTCGATAATCGGCGGAGGGGGTTAGGGGTGTCGTCTCGGCTCTCAGTCGGAAAATTCACTCAGCTCTCGCCGCCGCCGTTCGTCGGTCGGGACGTTCGAGATGATGACCTCGGCGACCTCTCCCCGGCCGTCGCCGTCGGAGTTGATCGCCCTGGTGGCCTGGACGATCTCCACCTCGAAGGCCTCGTACTCCTCGTACAGTTCCGCCACGGGCGGGGAGTTCGAGAGGACGACGCGGACGCCCGCCTCGTCCAGATCGACGGCCAGGTCGCGGAGACGGCGCTGGTCGTCCCTGTCGAACCCCTCGGCGTGGTAGTCGTTGAAATCCGCCGTGGTCGAGACGGGCTGGTAGGGCGGGTCGAAGTAGACCAGGTCGCCGGTGGTCGCCGCCTCGCGAACGTACTCGAAGTCCTCGTTGTGGATGGCGGTGTCCCGGAGCGCATCGCTGACGGCGCGGATGCGCTCGGCCTGAACCCAGTCGGGATTGGCGTAGTTGCCGACGGGGACGTTGAACTCGCCGTTCTGGTTCTCGCGATAGAGGCCGTTGAAGCAGGTGCGATTGAGATAGACGAAGAGGCTCGCCTCGCGGACGCGCTCTTCGTCCGTCTTGTCGTCGACGGCGTGGAGGTCGTTGAACTCGTCGCGGGCGTCGTAGTAGTAGTCGTCCGAGTGCTCGTGGGTGCGGTTCTCCTCGACGAGTCGTTCCGGGTGCTGCTGGACGACGCGGTAGAGGGTGACGAGGCGGCGGTTGATGTCGTTGATCGACCCCTCCTCGGGCGCGAGGTCGAAGAAGACGGCGCCGCCGCCAAAGAAGGGCTCGTGAAATCGATCGTAGGACTCGGGGAAGCGGGCGGTGATCTCCGAGAGTAACTGACGCTTGCCGCCCGCCCACTTCAGCACCGGCTGGACCATCACTCACGAGTGGACCGCATTGGCACATAAATCCCCGTAAGCGCCGCCGATCCCGGTGCACCCCAGTCGCGTTCGAGTCACGGGACGAACGGGGGGCCGTTCTCGGGCCGAATAGGGGGGTCGTTCCCGGGCCGAACGGGTTCGGCTACCCTCTCGATTCCCGGGACCGCTTCCCGCCCGTTGAGAGCCCGCTACCTGGTATATGCGGGTGGTCGGTCAAGCAGTAGGTAGAGGGAATCACCGATGTCAAACGTCCCGCTCACGACGCGCCGGCGTGTGTTGCAAGCACTCGGAGTCGGCGGTGCGACCGCCGTCGCCGGCTGTGTCTCCACGCCGGGGTCTATCGAGGAACCGCAAGCCGAACAGAGTACCCCCCAGGAGCCATCCATGAACCCAGCCAAAGATACCGACGTCGACCGCGTCGCCGCGGACCCGACCGACATGCCGTCGCCCATCGACCGGGACGAACCCACCACCCACGACATCGAGATGACGACCCAGGAGGTCGTCGCCGAGGTCGAGCCGGGGGTCACGTACACGTACATGACCTTCGACGAGCAGATTCCGGGGCCGATGATCCGCGTTCGCGTCGGCGACACGGTGAACCTCACCGTGACGAACGACGAGAGCAACTCGATGCCTCACAACGTCGACCTGCACGCGGTGCGCGGGCCGGGCGGCGGTGCGGAGGCGTCGATGGTTACCCCCGGCGAGACCGCGACGTTCTCCTTCAAGGCGACGTACGCGGGCGCGTTCGTCTACCACTGTGCCGTCCCGAACATGGACTACCACATCTCCTCGGGGATGTTCGGGCTGATCCTCGTCGAGCCGGAAGAGGGCCTGCCCGAGGTGGACCACGAGCTCTACTTTGGCCAGCACGAGCTGTACACGACTGGCGAGGCCGGCGAGGAGGGCCACCACGACTTCGACTTCGAGGCCCAGAAGGCCGAGGACCCGACCTACGTCCTCATCAACGGCGAGAAGTACGCCATCACGCCGGACGTCTACGGCGCGGCGACAGTCGGCACCGACGAGACGGTCCGGGTGTTCTACGCCGTCGGTGGCCCGAACCTCACCTCCAGCTTCCACCCCATCGGCTCGGTGTGGGACGAGGTGTACCCGCAGGGGTCGGTCGAGTCCCAGCCGCAGGTCAACGTCCAGACGACACCCGTGATACCGGGGTCGGCCGTCGTCGCGACCCTGCACAACCCCGTGCCGGGACCGATCAAGCTCGTCGACCACGCGCTGAGCCGGGTCGCCCGCAAGGGCGCCCTGGCAGTCGTCGCAGTCGAGGGGGAGGAGGACCCCGAAATATTCGACGCCGACCCGGTCTGACCGGTCGGGACCCTCGGCTCAGCTGTCTGATCTCTCTTCTTCTCCGCCGCGGTTCACGAACCAGCCACCGCCGAGTAATCCCGCCGCGCCGGCGATCCATCCGAACCCGGGGCCGGCGCCGCCGCTGGGCTCCTGGGCGCCGCCGCCCGCTGCCGTGTTGGCTCCGGCGCCGGTCTCGGTGATCCCACCGCCGGGCTTGGTCCCGGCGTCGACGTTCCGGGCGCCTATCTGTTCGAGTTCGACGCCGACGTACCCGCTCTCGCAGGGCGTCTGGCCGTTGATGATGAACAGGTCGCCCCCGCCGACCTCGGCGCGCCGGGGGAGGTAGAGCTGTGTCTGCTGCTCGTATGGGTCTGCCCGGCGGTCGAACAGCGTGACGTCGTACGTGAGCGTGTCTTCGTCGCCCCAGTCGACGATGTCGCACTGGTCCGCGATGCTGGCCTGGACCGGCTCGACCGGGCGGCCGACGTGGATCCACATCCCGACTAGGTCTCCCTCGACGTTCTCCTGTTCCAGCGTGACGCCCGTGGTGGTCACCCGCGACGGCGTCTCGCTGGCCTCGGTCTCGTCTCCCGTCGTCTCGTTCTGGGCTGTGGCGAGACCGCTCGTCGCGACCGATCCGACCGCCGCTCCGCCGACCTGGAGAACGGTCCGTCGCGAGTACGCGGTCCCACTGCCGTCGAAGTGGTTGCACGCTGGGGGATCTGACATTACGCAAAAAGATCGGGAGCCGACGGGGAAAGCAATTCCGCGGACGGCATCCGAATGGTACGTTATCGAACCGCCGAGGCGTGCGCTCGCGCGTGGGCGTAATGAAGTGACTTTTTAACGGATGGGGGCGTAGCCCGCTTCAAGATGTTCAACGCTATCGTGAGCGCGGATACGCTCCAGTCTGCTCTCGACTCTGTGAGCGTGCTGGTGGACGAGTGCAAGATCCACCTTGACGAGGACGGGATCGAGATCCGTGCCGTCGACCCGGCCAACGTCGGCATGGTCGACATGACGCTGGAAGCCAGCGCCTTCGAATCCTACGAGACCGACGGCGGGCTCATCGGCGTCAATCTCGCCCGCCTCGAGGACATCGCCGGGATGGGCGACGCCGGCCAGCTCGTCCACCTCGAACTCGACGAGGAGACCCGCAAGCTCCACATCGCCATCGACGGCCTGGAGTACACCCTCGCGCTCATCGACCCCGACTCCATCCGCCAGGAGCCCGACCTGCCGGACCTGGACCTTCCCGCTCACGTCGTCATCGAGGGCCGCGACATCGCCCGCTCGGTGAAGGCCGCCGACATGGTCTCGGACCACATCGCGCTCGGCGTCGACGGCGCGGACGAACTGTTCTACGTCGACGCGGAGGGCGACACCGACGACGTCCACCTGGAACTCGACCGCGACGACCTCATCGACCTCACGGCCGGCGACGCCCACTCCCTGTTCTCGCTGGACTATCTCAAGAACATGAACAAGGCCATCCCGAAGGACGCCGAGGTCCGGATGGAACTCGGCGAGGAGTTCCCCGTCAAGATGCACTTCGACTTCGCGGAGGGCCAGGGCAACGTTACGTACATGCTGGCGCCCCGCATCCAGAGCGAGTAACGCCGCCTCGTCTCTCCGTTTTCTCTCTTCGCTACCGAAAACAGCTACGCAGTACGGCAGACTGCGCTAACCGTCAGGGTGGGAATGAAAGGGGCGGCCGGTTCGAGGAAGGCGCGGCGGTCTAGCACCGCAGGCGAGCGGTAGCGAGCCGAAGAGCGCAGCCGGCGCACCGAGTCGAACCGGTCGGGCTTTCCTCTATTGTCCACGCTACTGACGTCGTTCTTCGATGAGATCATTCCAAGTCTTGCGAGCGTCTGACGCATGATTTAGTAGAACGAATACGACGGATCGATCATGGAGAGTCTCGGCGACGCCTACACCGGCTCGCGCTTCGAGGGGCGGGACCCGAGACGCGTCTACGCGGGCGCCGCGCTGGTCGCCGTCGGCGTCCTCGCCATCGTCGCGGCCATCGTCGTCGGGACCGGTTCGGTCAACGGCCTGGTCGGCGCCGACGGCGTCATCGAGGCCCAGGGCATCGCCGGTGTCGTCGCGGGCCTGGCGATTCCGTCGCTGATGATCGGCGTCGTCGTCGTCCTGCCCGCGAGCCGTCGCGAGCGCCTGGGCGTCCTCGCCGGGACTGTGCTCTGTCTCGGCGGCGTCTGGCTGTTCACGCAGTCCTATCCCCACAGCTGGACCGACGGCGCGAACCAGATGGCGTTCCCGACGATGCTCACCTACTTCGCCGGGGGCAGCCTCGCCTTCTGGTTCGTCTTCACAGCCATCGCCGAGTTCCACGTCCGGAACAACCCGACCGACGAGGTGAGCCTGGAGCTCAAGCGCCAGGGCGAGACGAAGACCGTCCAGTTGTCCCGGCAGGAGTACCAGCACTACCGGAAGGCCATCCGCGGCGACGGCGGCCACACCGAGCAGGTCATCCGGGAACTGGAGTCGCGGTTCGAGGACTGATCGCCTCGTCGTGACGGAGCTCGTCGAAACCGCCTGCCGGCGGTGAGATTCTGCGATCCTGGTGAACAAACGCGAGTGGATTTTCGATTACCGCCCGGGCCACACGCTGACGCGATTCCTTACCAGCCCATCCCAGGATCCTCGGCGGCCTGCCGGGCCCAGGGGGCGACCTGTTCCTCGTCGAGCGCGTCCGTCTCCTGTACGTCCAGGGCCTGTCTGTCTGGCCCCGTCCCGCTGGGCGGCCTCGGATCGAGGTACGAGTCGCTGATGAACGTCAGTTTCACGTGTTTCGAAAACGCGCTGAACGACGCGAACCAGCCCCGATCCTCGACGCCGTAGAACGGCTGGTGCCACTTCACGGCGCGACGCACGTCGGAGACTTCGCGTTCGATTGTCTCATCGAACCGCGTCGCGACGTCGCGCTTCCATCCCGGCAGCGCCGCGATGTACGCCTTCACCGCCGCCGCTCCGTCGGTGTCGTCGTCCCGCCGCGCCTTCTGGTACCGTTTTCGCCGCTCTTCCCACTCTTCCTCCGACGGGACCTGATCCGGCAACTCGATCTCACCGAACTCCTCGTCTTCGAGGGTGCCGTCTCCCGCTCGGCCCGCTATCGCAGTCACGACCACGATCGGATCCGGCGCGTCGGGCGCGGCGAACAGGTCGAAATCCAGGCGCATCGTCCCCCCTCGCCAGTGGCGAGCGAAGCCCACCCAGCCGTCGGGGTGGTCGTCCCGTGGGTCGTTCTGGACGCGGAACAGGCCCATCAGCGCCGGAACGGCGTCCGCGCCCCACTGGAGTCCCTTTTCCGGCTCCGTGAAGCGGACCTCGTCGTCGTGCCCGGTATCGTAGTACGGCGCTCTGATCGCCCGATTCGCGGTCACGAGTTCGGCTACTCGCTGGGCCGTGAGTGGGTCGGACGCGCTCATACGAACCGGCACGTCGGACGGGAGTATCAACGTTGCCGCGGGCCACCGAGCGAGATTTCAGCCCGCTCGCTCTGCATCGGCTCGCTCGCCGACACACTGACCTGGGACGCGGAACAGGTTCCCGTATGATCGAGCAGGGATTCATGGTCGGTCAGCGAGCGGACTACGAGGACGCGCTCGCGTTCGCCGACGACCAGGACTTCGACTTCGTGGAACTGAACATGGAACACGGGTTCGAACGGCGGACTATCGACCCCGCTGGCATCGGGGCCACCACCGCAGACCACGGCCTCGGACTGGTGGCCCACCTCCCGTACCGCCTGGATCCCGGGTCGCCCCACGAACATGTCCGCGAGGGAGCGGTCCGGGAACTCGAGGCGGCACTCGACGCGGCGGCGAAGATGGGCGCCGAGAGCGCAGTGTTCCACGGCGTCTCGAAGGCCCACCCGGATAGCTGGGACCACGACGACGTCCGCGGGTGGATATACGACACCGTTCGACGGGTAGCCGCACACGCCGAAGACCTGGGGGTGACGCCCTGCGTCGAGAACCTCAAATCACCCTTCTTCGACGCCGGCGACTTCCCGGACCTGTTCGAACGAACCGACGCAGCGGGCTGTCTGGATACCGGGCACGCCTACGTGACCGACCAGGGCGGGGCCGACCAGGCCGACCTGATCCGCGAGCATGGTGACCGCATCGACCACGTCCACATCAACGAGACCCGGCGAGACGAGGAGGACGAGCATCTGCCCGTCGGCCTCGGCTTCGTCGACTTCGACGCCATCGCGACGGCGATGGTCGAGACGGAGTGGGAAGGTACCTGTACGCACGAGCTGTGGCCCTATCGGCCGGAGTACGCCGCCGAGAGCCGGCGCCACTTCGACCAGTTACTCGACGAAGCGTCCGTCTGACCGGGGTCGTTGCGGGAGCACCGGTGGGCGTATCGTGTCACCAACCCGCCCCGAACCGACCACCGAATTTATCGGCCCTCGGACGAAACGAGCGAGCGATGCAACCCCTCCACGCGCGCTACCCGTTCCTCCAGTCGGCCCGGGAGGCCGTCGACGCCGCCGACGTGGATCTCGTCCAGGTCGTGGCGACGGAGGACGACGTCGTCGAGCGCGCGCTGGAGCGCGTCGAGTGGGCGATAACCGACGGGAGCGTCGGCGAGCCAGACCGCCGGACGCGGATCGAATTGCTCTCCTACCCCGTCGCGCGCGTGCTCGTCTCGCTCGTCGACGCCCACGTCTGCACCCGGAAGTACGCCCAGGCCGAGGCCGAGTCGGCCCGTGAGCGCTTCAGCGAGGAGTTCGCGGCCGACGACGACCTCAAGAGCACCCGGACCGAGCGGCTGAAGCTGGCGGACCTGCTGGCCGAGTTCGACCTGACGAGTTCGGTCCACGAGACTGCAGATGGGTATCGGGTCGACGTCGGTGCGTACCTCGACCTGGCCGCGGACCAGTGGGGCGACGAGTGGCGGCTGGTCAATCGCCCGCTGACCGACGGGCAGGTCCCGGTCACTGAACAGGAGCTCCACGTCCTGCTCAAGCAGGCGATCCGCCACCGGATCGACGACGGCCTGCCGTTTCCGGTACCGGACCCCATCGCCGACGAACTCACCGACGAGGTCGAACGCGTCCAGGAGGTGCTCGCGGACCTGGATCTGACTCGGGACATCGACACCGTCGTTCCCGAACTGTTCCCGCCCTGTATGCAGGCGTTGCTCGACAAGGTCCAGAAGGGCGAACACCTCGAACACCACTCGCGCTTTGCCATCGCCACCTTCCTCACCAGCATCGGGATGACGACCGACCAGATCGTCGAGCTGTTCCAGGTCAACCCCGGCTTCGGCGAGGATGCGACCCGTTACCAGGTCGACCACATCCGCGGCGACACCAGCCCGACGGAGTACTCGACGCCGTCGTGTGCGACGATGCAGTCCTACGGCGACTGCATCAACCCCGACGACCTCTGTGATACCATCTCGCACCCGATGGCCTACTACGAGAAGAAGATAGACGACGCCGAGGACGACGAACTCGAAGACTGGCGCGACGCCCAGGAAGCGGAGTCCGAATCCGACTGAGAGTGCCGGTGGCGTCGCCGACCCGCTCAGAACTCCTTGCGTTCGAGAAAGAGGCCAGCGCCGAGCATCAACACGATGAAGAGGCCGAGCACGCCGACGAGCATCGTCCCGCCCTCGGCGGTGAGGCTGCCGTTGGCCCCGTAGTTAGAACTGACGTAGATTGCCCCGGCGATAAACAGCGCCACGGCACCGCCCGCGAGGAGGAGCTGGTAGACCGTCTCCCGATCAACGTCCATGCCCTGCCGTTTTTCCGGCCCGGGCAAAAGCGCTTCGAAGGGTGGCTCTCCGTCGATCCACTCTCGAACCCCGTCGCCCGCTGGCGGTTATCCCCCGTATTCACCGAGCCATTTACGCTCGTCGAGCACCTATCTTTCGACTGGACGCCGACGCAAAGACAGCCGCGTCCGTACTGCTATGACGCTCATCGAACCCCACATGGACACTCGGAAGACCGCACTCGCACCGGACCTTCGCCGGCTCGACGACCGGGCCGCGCGCGCCTGGACCGAGCGGATGGCGGTCCGACCGCTGGGCGAGGGCCGCTACGCCGTCGACGCCGAGAGCGGCGCGACCTACGTCGTCGACCTGCCCGAGCGCTCGTGTACGTGCCCCGACAACCGGATCCGACACCAGCACTGCAAGCACCTGCGCCGCGTCGCGATCGAGATAACGTCCCACCGCGTGCCCCCGCCGGGGCAGACCCTGGCGCGCTGTGACGCCTGCGACGCGGAGACGTTCGTCGACGAGGACGCTCCTGAGCCCCACCTCTGTCCCGCGTGCCACCTCGACCCCGGCGACGTCGTGTTCGACCGCGAGACGGGCGACCGCCTCGTCGTCCAGGCCGTCACCGACCGACGGGCCGACGACGTCGCCATCGACGCCGCCGACACCACCGTGGCCGATTACCCGACCAACGAGGGCTACCCGACCGACGACCTCGTCGTCGAGGCGAGCTACCTGGGTGACGTTGCCAGGGAGCGAACGCGGAACAGGCGCTACTCGTTCCCGCTTTCGCGCCTCGAACTGGCAGACGACGCCGAGCTCGTTCAGTAGCCCGTCTCGGTCCCGGGCTGACTGTCATCTCGGACCGATGGCCCGTCCCCGGTAGCGTTGCTCACTTTTGCTGACCCGGTCTCGTTCTGGTACGCCTTCGCGAACACGTAGAACGCCGCTACCGTGACGAAGAACGTCGCGAACGGGAGGAACGGGTAGAGGAGGTAGCCGATCAGCACCATCGTCAGCATGCCGACGAACGTCTGGATCCCGAACAGGACCCCGGCCTGGACGAGCCACGCCACCGCGTAGTCGCTCGATTTGGCGACCGGGAGGAGCCGCTCCTTCGAGAACGACGTCCGGACGTCGTCCGTGTCGGCGTAGACGCACACCGAGATGGGGTAGAGGTAGCTCACCACCAGTGAGTACGCCATCGCCAGCAGGGAGAGGAGCGCGAACAGGAGCAGCGAGAGCATGCCGAGCGCGGCGACGGCCGACTCCGCCGCCGACCCGCCCATCGCTGCGCCGCCGCCGACCAGCGCGACGAAGCCGACGGTGACGACGATTCCCAGGACGACTAGCGGAAGCGCGTACCCCAGCCCGATGAGAACGGAGTAGCCGCCGTCGACGAACAGTTCCCGCCAGTCGCCGAACGAAGGCGGGTCCTCGTTCCCGGCGTAGGTCGCCCTGACGACGCGGACGTAGTAACCCGATAGTAGCAGGCCCACCGCCAGCGAGACGGGCGCCAGCAACAGGATCAGGATACCGACCGGTGCGAGAAAGATGGTGAGCACGGCCAGCGCGAAGAACGCCAGCACCAGCAGCGACGGCGCCCCGCCGCCGATGAGAAACCGCGAGACGACTCCGTCCCCCCGGAGCGGATAGCCGAACGCATCCTCGTAGTCGATGTCCATTTGGTACGACATTCTGCCGGTAATACAAACCAGTTTCCCGTCGGGTCTGCCCGGCGAGCGGCCGGCGTCCCAGTTGTCAGTCCGTCACTGCAACATCGCGGCGGCGTCCTCGACGGAGAGGTCCCCCCGTTCCAGCGCGGCGAGGACGTCCAGCGTCGCCTGGTCGGGTTCGTCGTCGGCCGCCCGGCGTTCCTCTATCTCGTCCAGCGTCACCTTGCGCGTGTCGCCGACGAACTCCGGAAAGTCCGTCCCGTCGGCGACGGCCGTCTCCTTTTTCACCCGGTAGTTCCCTCCGTCGGTGGTGTAGAGGTCGCCGGGGTGGAAGAAGTACCAGTCCTCGCGGTCGAAGCGGACGCCGACGCGGGGTTTGGCGCCGAAGTTACGCGAGAAAAAGAGCAGGGCGTCGATCTCCTCGCCGCCGAGGTAGATGGGGTCGCCGGCGCTGGATTTTGCCTCGATTGCGTAGAAGGTGTCGCCGTCGCCCGCCAGCACGTCCGGGAGTTCGCGCTCGGTGGCCGACCCGCTGGCCGGCGCCCGCATCACGGCGAAGCCGGCCTCGTCGAGGGCGTTGACCAGTTCGCGTTCCCGCCTGTCGCCTTTCGCGTTCGAATTCGACATCGTCAGTCCTCAGCGCTCGCTCCCGGTTCGCGCGTCGTTCGAAAGTCGATGGAAGCGGGCGGTTCGGCGGTCCCCGTTCGCGTTCGAATCCGGCATCTGTCGAGTGCTTGCACTCGGGGCGTTTAGCCCTGTTGGGACCGGAGTGAAAGTGGAGGTGGGCTCGTGGTTCGCGTTCTCCCGCTCGCATTTTGGAATCCCCCCGTTCCACTCGGCGACTCCCATCCGACCCTTTTACCTCGCCGCACATCCCAGGCTATCCTATGACCAACGACGAACTCATCGCGGCGCTGCGCGACGCGGACGCCGTCAAGTACGGCGAGTTCGAGCTCTCACACGGGGGCACGAGCAGCTACTACGTCGACAAGTACGTCTTCGAGACGGACCCGCACTGCCTGGAACTGATCGCCGAGGCCTTCGCGGAACGGCTGGCGACACTGGGCGACCAGAAGCTCGCCGGCGTCGCGCTGGGCGCGGTTCCCCTCGTCGCCGTCACGAGCGTCGAGACGGGGCGGCCGTACGTCATCGCCCGCAAGCAACAGAAGGAGTATGGGACGGCGAATCTCGTCGAGGGGAATCTCGAAGAGGGCGAGGAAGTCGTCATCCTCGAAGACATCGCGACGACGGGCCAGAGCGCCGTCGACGCCGCCGAGGCGCTGCGGGAGGCCGGCGCCGAAGTCTCTCGCGTTATCGTCGTCGTCGACCGCGAGGAGGGGGCCAGGGAGAACCTCGCCGACAGCGGCCTCGAACTGAAGTCGCTGGTCACTGCCTCCGAGTTGCTGGCCGATGCGCCCGACGAGACGTAGTGTAACGCCCGAATCACTTCCTTGCGCGAGTCAGTATCACTAAGAGGCATCCTTCTGATTACCGCGTAACCATGGCCGTGGGAGACACGCTCAACGACGTGTTCGACCTCGACGAACACGACACGAACGTCCGGACAGAACTGCTCGCCGGGTTGACGACGTTCCTGACGATGAGTTACATCGTCGTCGTCAACCCCGCCATCCTCTCGAACGCTATCCAGCCAGCGGGTATCGACCCTGCGCGGACCTTCCAGATGATAGCGGTCGTGACCATCATCGCGGCCGCCGTCGCGACGCTGGTCATGGCGTTCTACGCCAATCGACCGTTCGGACAGGCGCCAGGGCTCGGGCTGAACGCCTTCTTCGCCTTCACCGTCGTCGGCGCGCTCGGCGTCCCCTGGCAGACGGCGCTGGCCGCCGTCGTCGTCGAGGGGCTCGTCTTCATCGCGCTCACCGCCGTCGGCGCGCGCGAGTACATCATTCGGCTCTTTCCCGAACCCGTCAAACTCGCCGTCGGCGCCGGTATCGGCCTCTTCCTGGCCATCATCGGTCTCGAAGAGATGCGCGTCGTCGCCGGCGACCAGGCCACGTTCCTCACCTTCAACCCCGTCTTCGCGTCGGACCCAGTCGCCGTCATTTCGGTCATCGGCCTGCTGCTCACGCTCGCGCTCTACGCCCGCGGGATTCGCGGCTCCATCGTCCTCGGCATCGTCCTGACGAGCGTCGCGGGCTACGCCGCCTCGGCGCTGGGCTTCTCGGCGTTCCCCGCCGACCAGGCCCCGCCGGGGACCATCCTCAAGGCCAACATCCCCCTCGCCCCCGACGTTCCCATCGTCTACGACGCCGCCAGCTACAACATCGCGCCGCTCGCGGGCGCGTTCGTCGACGGCCTCGGGAACGTCGAGGCGTTCTCTTTCGCGCTCATCGTCTTCACGTTCTTCTTCGTCGACTTCTTCGACACCGCCGGCACGCTCACCGGCGTCTCCCAGATCGCGGGCTTCCTCGACGAGGACGGCAACCTCCCCGACATGGACCGCCCGCTGATGGCCGACGCAATCGGCACCACCGTCGGCGGTATGCTCGGCACCTCCACGGTGACGACGTACATCGAGTCCGCCACCGGCGTCGAGGAGGGCGGCCGCACCGGATTGACCGCCCTCGTCGTCGCACTCCTCTTTATCGCCTCGCTCGCGGTCGTCCCCCTCGCGGCTGCCGTTCCGACCTACGCCTCACACCTCGTGCTGGTCGTCATCGGCATCGTGATGCTGCAGAACGTCGTCGAAATCGCCTGGAACGACCTGGCCTACGCCATCCCCGCCGGCCTCACCATCATCGTGATGCCCTTCACCTTCTCCATCGCCTACGGTATCGCCGCCGGCATCATCTCCTACCCCATCGTCAGGGCCGCCCAGGACGACTGGCGCGACGTCCGCCCCGGTCAGTGGGTCCTCGCGGCCCTGTTTGTCGTCTACTTCTTCGTCCGCACCGGCGGCGTTCTTGGATAGCTAGGTTTCGGGGTTCTCTGGGCTTCTTTCTTCGAATTCGCATCGTGCGATCCACTCTGTCCAGCGTGCGAACTGTGCACCGGAAACCGTATCAAATAACAGTCATGTTCGATCGGTCGCGTTGGATATAGGCGCGTATTCAGCGCACCGGTGCACAGTCGCAGTAAGTATAGCCGGCCAGTAACAGAAGGTGTACTCTCACAAGCGGGAACTTTCTATCCATTCAGCCATAGACCGCTTTTAACGTGGCGAGCCATTCTTGTGTGTTCCTCCCCTCATTTAAAGATAGTGTTGGACCCGTTCTCCCTGTTAGACGAGGAGAACGAACAGCCTGGAGAGTTGCAAGCGTCTATCCAAGAGGCCCCCAGGAGGACAATTGGAGCGTTCGTTCTTGCAGTCCTATTCGCACAGGCCGGACTGCTCGCTATCAGTCTCGGACTGCTGTTCGTTGGATTTCAGGGTCAATGGACGGTGGGGGGCACGCTCCTTTCTGGAGGGATACTTGCACTCATCGTCACCGTCGTCATTTATCGGTGGCACCGCGCGCGAAACTGACCCGGAACGGGATCGCTGCCTCTCGTCTCTGTTTTTGATAGGTTTCGGAACGATTGGTGCCCTATCCGGTAACTGCTTCCTCTGTATTGATCACTCGGTCAAGACAGCAGCCCCGTCCACCGATTCGTCTCGGCCGTCCGTCCAGTACCACGCCAGGGCGTTGACGGAGATGCCGAGAATCAACAGCCCCCACGTCGCCCACCAGGACTGGTACCAGAGTACGTCCATCATGACGACCGGGCCCTTCACGAGGGGCCAGAGGGGTTCGATCCGCGTCGAGACGTCGGGGGCCGAGAGCATGTCGGCGAAGAGGTGCGCGAGACCGGGGATCCAGACGGTGAGAAAGCCGATCTGGAGGGCCTTCTCGCGCGCTCGCGCGGAGAACCAGCCCGTTCGGTCGTCGATCCGTCTGAAGACGAGTCCGACGAGGGGGCCGAGGACCGCCGCGAATATCGTGACGGCCAGTACGGTGTGGACGACGCCGTGGTGGTGGAGGCCGAGGCCCCAGTTCGAGAGCGGGAGGTCGACGTCCGGCAGCATGCCGAACCAGAACCCGGTGGCGACGATCAGCGCCGCCGTCTGTCGGTGATCGACGAAGTACCAGACGGGTGCGAGCCAGAGCAACGCCATCCCGAAGTGGCCGACGACGTCTACCATCGGTTCCAACGAGGGGCTTCACGCGGAAGACCTGTTCGTTCCCTGGACAATAGATCCAGTTGCCACGATTTGGTCGGGCCCGGAATCAGGCGAGCCGGTCGCCCAGGGCCGGCGCGCCGACGGCGCCGCCGCCGGCGAGCACGGCACCGACGAACGCGACGACGAGGGTGGGGGTGAGCGTGTAGACGGCGCCGAAGAGCGCGGCAGCGACAGCGAGCACGGCGAACCCCGCCATCACTTCCCGCCGGTTCGACGGGTGCGCCGGCGTCGCCGAGGCGACGACTCGCCACGCGACCCAGGCGCCGAGCGCACCGCCGAGTGCCGTCACGCTGTCGAAGGTGATGCCCATGAACAGGCCAACTATCCCGGCGGCGACGGCGAACAGTAGCACCCGGCCGGGGTCGGTCCCCCGGTCGGTGAGCCAGTAGAGCGCGCCGAGGGCGAGCAGGCCCAGGGCGACGCCGACGACGACGTCGACGGCGTAGTGCACGCCGAGGACGAGCCGCGAGAGCGAGACGAGGGCGACGACCGTTCCCGCGACCGCCGCCCGTGCTCGTCGCGTTCCCTGGTCGAGTATCAGCGCGACACCGCCCCAGACCATCGTCGTGCCGAGGGCGTGCCCGCTCGGGAAGCCGGGGCCGTGCCCCGTCGCGATGTCGGCGAACACCGGTTCGAGCGCGACCGGGATCCATCCCAGTGCGGGGGCTTCGCCGGCGCCCGGCGGCCGCGGGAGCCCGAATGCGTTCTTCAGCACGCCGATCAGGGCGACGTAGGCCAGCACGAGCCCCAGCACGAACAGCCCGCGTCTGCGATCGATCCCCCAGCGCGGGAGCTGCTCGCCGGCGACGTAGAGCGCGCTGCCGAGGGCGAAGAGGAACCAGACGTCGCCGAGCTGGGTAATCAGTGCGAAGAGGAGCAGTATCGGCCACTCGGCGTAGCCGTGGAGCAACTCCGTGATGCCGACGCCGCGTCCGTTTAGCGCCACGTTGGAGGGTGGATGCCTCTCTGGTTGTTAAATCCCCGTTCTGTTTCGGTCGGTCCTGTGCGGCCCGCGCAACACACCGTGGGCCTGATAGGACTCGACGCCCTACTGATCGTCGATGACGAACCTCGAACTCTACGAACTCGACGGCTGTCCGTACTGTGCGAAAGTCGTGACCAAGCTGGAAGAACTCGACCTGGAGTACGACTCCCACATGGTCCCGCGCTCGCACTCCGAGCGGACCGAAGTCGAGGCGGTGTCGGGCCAGACCGGCGTCCCCGTGCTGGTCGACCCCGAAAACGACGTCGAAGGGATGCCCGAGTCCGACGACATCGTCGAGTACCTCGAGAAGAACTACGACGACGGCGCCTGATCAGGACGCGAGCGAGGCGGCGCTACCGCCGCTCCCCGAACCGGACTCCCGGCCGAGCGTGTGATTCTCTGCGTAGGCGTCGCTGGCGTTCAGCGCCGCCTGCCACTCGGCGTCGCTCATCGACGGCGGACGCGGGTCGTGGCTGGTGCCGTAGCTTCCGCCAGAATTGCGGTCTCCGTACTCCATCGCGTGGAAGGTCCGGTCGACGGTCCGGACGAGCGTGTAGTCGTTCCGGTCGGGGAGCGTGACCGTCACGTTGTAGCGCATCTTCAGGTAGCAGTCCGTCGACCGGTTGCCGGCAGTGCGCCGGACGTCGAGGACGAACCGGTCTTCCCCAACCTCGTCGAGGTGGGCGTCGAGTTCGCTGTCCCGGGCGGCGACGGGGACCGTCTCGTTGATGCTCAGCCGAAATCCGGGGTCGGCCGGGGCGAGCGCGCTGGAGCTGTTCGAGTACCGGTGGGTACCACACCGGGGTTCCATCGTCTGCATGCTGGTCACCGCGGCCGTCTCCGCGGCGCCGTCGCCACCGCTCCCGGTGAACGAGCCCGAGCCGATGGCGATGCCGGCCGTCAGCGCGAGGGACGCGGTGACGACCAGCAGGAGAGCGACCCAGACGGCGGAGACGCTGAACAGGGCGGATTCGTCGGTCATGGGGGACTGCCAGCGAGTGCTCGGCGCTGTGGGAAAATACTTTCGCGGTTCGGCAGCCCGCCGGAGACCGCTGACGGTCGAACCGAAGCGACCGTCTCAGGCCGACTCCTCGGCCGGGTCGCCAGAGCGGTCCAGAATGAGGTCGCGCAGTTCGTCGGCCTCCTCGATGCCCTCGATTTCCTCTTCCTCGATGAGGGCGGTCCCGTCGACGGACTCCCGGCTGGCGCGTTCGACGACGTACACCGACCGCGTCCGGGTGACGTGGCCCACCGAGGACATGATCCGGGCGCGCTTCTCGGCGGTCTTGGTGAGTTCGGAGTGGCCGGTGAGCATCTGCTCGCGGCGGCGTTCGTTCTCGCTGACGGTCTTGAACGGCGCCCGGTCCGTCGGGTGGACGTCGAAGCCGATGCGGGTGAAGACGGTGACGATGCCCTCGTCCTCGGGGGCGACGTCGGGGTCCGCCGGCGTCTCCTCCTCGTCGCGAATCTCCTCGGCGCCGTCGAGGACGCTCACCGGCGAGGTGAGTGGCTCCTCGAACAGCTCTTCCAGTTCGGCCGCCACCTCGACGGAGGCGTCCATCCCGGTCTCGTACTTCGAGACCGTCCGCCGGGAGACGCCCAGTTCCGTGGCCAGGCGACCCAGCGACCACTCGCGGTCCTCGCGGGCGTCCGCGAGCACCTCGCTGTCGATGTTGACGTACAGGCCGCCCGGCGCGGCGTAGATGAGCGGCGGCACCTCCTCGACGAACAGCTCCATCGCCGTGTCCGGCGAGAGGACCGGCACGCCGTGGCGGAAGTAGGTCACGCCCGGCTTCAGGTCCTCGTCGCGCGTCCGCAGGCCGATGACCATGGGCGTCGCGTTGAGGTAGGTACCCAATCGACGCATCTCGGCGCCCGTGTTGGCGTCGAAGGCGTCGATGTTGGCCAGGATCTTCACGAGCAGGACGTCCTCACCACGGCGGGCGGCGACGTCGAAGCTCTTGGGGCGGATCGCACACCGGTCGCTCACGAGGAATCCGGCGTCCGTGAGCATCGCGGTGATGTTCTCCACCAGTGCTGACCGTGACATGCTGTGCTTCTAGACGGTATAAGTAACTCGCCCCATATATGCGTTCCGCCGGTGATATGGGCGCTGTACTGCGGTTTTTCTGGCGGCCTGCGATACGTTATTATTCATTGACGTGTCGTCCGAAGACTAGCTGAGGTGAGTGTTGGTCGAGGTGTCGTGTCCCGATTCGATCGCTATGGGTGGGCGACAGGGCTGCTACCAGCGAAAAGTCACGGTAGGCTCTCGATACGCAGAACTGCGGCTGCCGGATCTGGTGAAATACTCGGGCGGGGACACGTTCGGACCCGCTTCCGGTCAGTAGAGATCAAGGAGTTACCGATCAGGGGGCTAGCGAGACAACTGTGAGCACGACAGCTAACACCTGGAAAGCCCTCGCGCGCTCGCCCGGAGCCATCAAAACGACCGCAAACACTTCGAAAGCCCTCGGCACGCTCGTCGCGGGCTGAGCGGGATATCCTCGCTCTTCCGTCGCTCGGATAGGGCCCGTCTCAGCCCACGCGAGCCCGCCTCGCCCTTTCAGTCCACCAGGCACCGAACCGCGACCCTGCCCTTCCCCGGGTCGCGCGACGGAGCGCGCTCCCGGCCGTTCGGTTACGGAAGGAAGCGTGTCGCGCCGACAGGCGCGACCGGGGAGGAGTGGGGTGTCAAGCACGAGCGCGTTTCATCGCGCGAGCGATGCTGTCCTTGGAGGACTGAAAGGGCGAGGCGGGGTCCGGGAACCCGGGCGCAGTAAGCACCGCAGCCGAAGGCGAGGAGCGCAGCAAGCCCCGGGACTGGAGCCCGCCGAGGGCTTTCTGGATGTTGCTGTCGGAATTCGTTCCACTAGTTCAACAGAGAACCATCCGTTCCGTAAGCACTCTTCAGCGGACGGGCATTCCATGCAGGGCAGTCTCTGACGAATTGGGTTTCACCGGAGTGGGTTCGACAACAACCAGAAAGCCCACGCTCACTCTCGCGCTCACTCACAGACGAAACCCGGAAGGGGGTCCACAGACAACCTCTCGCCAGTGACGGTCATCGGGCTGGACGACACGGACTCCCGCGAGACGGGGATGTGTACGACCTACGCCGCGGCGACGCTGGCCGACCGGATAGCGGCCGCTGGCGGCGAGGTCGAGCGGACGCTCCTCGTCCGACTCAACCCCGCCGTCGAGCACAAGACGCGGGGGAACGCCGCGCTCGCGGTCCACTGCGACCTCGACGCCGCGACGGCGCTAGAGCTCGCCGAGGACGTCCTGGCGATGGCCGAAATCGACGACCCGAAGACCAATCCGGGCGCGGTCGTCGCCGACTGCGACCCGGACGCTGTCCCGGAGTCTATCCCCGACCACGCCCGCCGAGCCATCCGAGAACTCCTCGCCATCGACGACGCACGGGACCTGATCGACGAGTCGGGATTCGAGTCCGTCGCCGAGGGGAACGGCCGGGGGCTCGTCGGGGCGCTGGCCGCCGTCGGCGCCTGGCGGGCGTTCGACGACTGGACCTACGAGTGCATCTCCTATCGCGAGCGCGAGCGGTGGGGGACAGAACGGAACGTCGACGACGAGTCCCTGTTCGCGGCGGCCGACGAGCACTACCCGCAGGCCTGGGACACGGTCGACGGGGGCGAGGGGTACGCCGTCGCCGTCCCGCGCACGCCTTGCCCCATCCTCCACGGCATCCGCGGCGACGACCCGGCGGCGGTCCGGGCGGTCGCCGACGCAGTCGAGAGCGAACCCGTCGAGAGCCGGCACCTCTTCGTCACGAACCAGGGGACCGACGCCCACCTCCAGGACGAGACGCTGGTGAACGCGACGGAAAGCGGTGCTTACCGGGTGGATGGGACCGTCTGCGAGCCGCCGGAGACCCGCGCCGGCGGACACGTCTTCACCGCGATCCGGGACGGTAACGACACGCTTGCCTGCGCGGCCTTCGAGCCGACCAAGCGATTCCGCGACCGGGTCCGGGCGCTCCGCGTCGGCGACCGGATCACCGCCTGCGGCGAGGTGAGCGACGGGACGCTCAAACTGGAGAAGTTCGCCGCACGTGACCTGGTCGCTACCGAGCGCGTCACGCCCACCTGCCCAGACTGCGGCCGGTCGATGAAGAGCGCCGGCCGGGGCCAGGGGTACCGCTGCCGGGACTGTGGCATTTCGGGAGTCGAGAAGGCCGAGCGAACGCTGGAGCGGGACCTCGCGGTCGGCTGGTACGAGGTGCCGCCGTGTGCGCGCCGGCATATCGCCAAGCCCTTGATCCGGGGCGGGTTCGACGCACCGACCCATCCCGAGCGGTGAGTAATTCGACCGCGTGCTCCCAGTCGGGCGATGAGGCGATGCCTAAGCCCGCGACCCGTTCGGTTTAGGGCGTTATTATCTCGATTAGGTTGTCCTCGGGGTCGCGGATGAACAGTATCTGGGCGCCCGTCGGCGTCGTCTGTGGCTCGCTCAGCGTCTCGACGTCGTCCGGCAGGTCGGCGTAGAAGGCGTCGACGTCGTCGACTTCGAAGCCGAGGTGTTTCGCGCCGCGCTGGTTGACGCTCTCGGCGGTGCAGGGCTCGCCCGCGGGCTCGTACTCGATCAATTCGACACGCGCGCCACCGGCGTCCAGGTGGGCGAATTTCCCGGTCGCGTTCGGGACACCGACGCCGGTGGCGAACGATTCCCCGGTGCTCTCGAACTCCGAGAGAACGTCGAGGCCCAGGACGTCGCGGTAGAAGTCGACGGCCCGATCCAGGTTCGAGACGGTCGTTCCGACGTGGTGTGTCGTGAGGTCGCTCACGCGTGGGAGAGCGGCGGCGACGCGAAAAGCCGTGTCGGTTGTCGCCGGGGGACCTTATCACCTCGATATGTCTGTTAGAATGGTTGCTTCAGTAACGATAACGCCGTGTGAACGGTGGTAGACGCCAGATAACAATGCCTCTGTAGTTGTAAGCTGCTGTCGATGAGCCACGAGCCGCCATCCGAATCACGCGACCCGCTCATGGAGAGCGGACCGACCTCCCCGCTGCCACAGGACGAGTTTCCCGAGTACCCGCTGTCGACCGTCGTCGAACCGCGCGCCGACGGGTCACGTCGCTGCATCTTCTATCCGGAAGAGGAAGCGGACGAGGCCGCCGCCGAGACCTGCTGGCTCGCCGCGAACCACGACCTGGTCGTCTCCGTCGCACAGTGGCGGTGAGGTCGACTCACGCAGTCTCCCTTTTCACTCGGTCACTCTCCCGCTGGTGAGCCACGGCTCAGCGAGACGGTGCGCGTCGCCCACTTTCGGAGCGCCGCGAGCGTCGCTCGCTCGACGCGAGAGACCGGATGGCTGGCTCCAAGTTCGTCGCTCTCGAACGCGTTGAGTACCGATACCGTCGCCTGGTCGCAGTAGTCACGGAGGCGGTGGGGCGCGTCGGCGTCGTGCTGGCGGGGAATCGTCGCGTCGTTGACGAAAACGGCCCGTGGCTCGGCCGGCGCGGCGTCGAGTAGCCGTTCGGCCCCCGCGGCGTTCTCCTTCGCGAGCGCGATGGCTTCCGCGTGGCTGTCGGCCATCGCGCGCGGCGCGTGGGCGTCGAGGCGCCCGACCCAGACACCGTCCGGAATCGTCGTGAACCGGTCGAGTCGCCCACCGAGGAGTCTGCCGTCGCGTTCGAGTTCAGGCGCGAACTCCAGGACGACGACGTCGTCTGTACCGTGTGAGTCGATCCAGGCCTCGAGCGCCTTCGCTGTGAGCTGCGTCTTCCCGGCGTTCGAGGGGCCGACGAGCAGTGTCGTCCCCGATAGCGAGAAGGAGAGGCCGCTCACGCCGTCGGCGACCCCGTTCCGAGTTCCTGGGTGACGTACTTCGCCAGGAGGCCGAGGGTGGCGAGGCCGAGGGCGAGTGCGAAGGCGAGCACGAACCCGGACAGCGGCGTGAGGCCGCCTGCAACCTGTTCGCGGACGAAGTTCGCCGCCAGGACGCCGGCGACTGTCACCAGCGCCAGCCCGCCGACGTTGGCGAGCGTCGAGTTCGGCCGGTCCACGGCGTCGGAGTTCAGCAGGTAGAGAACGATGGCGATGGCGAAGGGCGTCCCGACCGTCCCGAGCGCGAGCACGAGGACGAGCTGGCCCAGCACCTCGCCGCCGATGAACGCGCCCGGCGCAGACAGCAGCGCGACGCCGACGAGCAGCGCGCGGTATCGGTTGTCGTCGACCGTCGTTCCCCAGCCGAACTTGTCGGCCAGCAGGAACGGCGGGACGATGGTGTTGGCACCCAGCGTCGAGACGGCGGCGCCCCAGAGACCGACGAGGAACAGGAGCTGGGCGTTGTCGCCGGCGACGGGGCCGAGCGCCTGTGCGGCGCCGACGGCGGTGAGGTCTCCGGACGTGAGGACGCTCGCGGCCACGAGAAAGATGGCGAGGCTGTAGACGCCGAAGGCGACCAGCATCGACGCGCCCACGTCGAACGTCGCCAGGGAGTACTCCTCCCGGGTCCAGCCGCGCGAGCGCATCGTGTAGGAGTGCATCGTGATCAGCGTGATGTGGACGGCGCCGCCGAGGATGCCGGCGGCGACGAGCGCGCCACCCGGCGGGACGCTCGGGACCAGGCCGGCCGCGGCCGCCCCGGCGTCGATGGGCACCACGAACAGGCTGGCGACGAAGGCGACGACGACCCCCAGCACGAGGGCCTTCGCCGCGACTTCGAGGAAGCGGTACCCCCGGCCGGCGAGGCCAGCGGCGAGCACCACGGCCCAGGCGACGCCCCAGATCCGGGCGTCGACGCCCGTCACCGTCGCCGACACCGTCGCGACGGTCTTCATGATCACCAGCTGTGCCACGCCCGAGGCCACCACGGCGTCGGCGACCAGCAGCCACGCCCACGTCTCGCCGAGGGTGTCCTCGACGACGCCGACGATGCCCCGTTCGGTGAGGAGACCGAGACGCATCGCCAGGTACTGGGCGAGCGCGCCCGCCCCGGCCGAGAGCACGACGACCCACAGCATGCTGTAGCCGTAGGCCCCGCCGGCGGTGATCAGGCTCCCGATGGTCGCCGGCCCGGCAGCGACGGCCCCAGCCACCCAGGAGGGCCCCATATCGCCGAGATACTCGGCGAGCGTCTCGCTCACGCCGGTCGACTCCTCCGCCGAAGTCACGTTACTCATCGGTGGTACCACCGGGGGATTTGGTTAAAAGCTGGCGATTGACGCCGCTACACGGCGAAAAAGTCGGTTTCGGCGACAGGTGGAGCCCCTGGCTTGCTTCCGGACGCTCGACTCAGCGGCTACTCGGCAGTTCGTGGCAGATCGGTGGCGGTGAGAAGGAGGCCACGACAGCGGCACCGCTGTCGGTCACTGTAGCCCGTGGGACCTGGGAAGCGTCCGCGCGAGCCTCAGGCGCTACAGATCTTGTGCAGGTCGTCCAGGCAGTCGATGTCCCAGGTGGGCCAGACGTTGAGCTCCCAGTCAGTCCGGTGGGGCCGGCGGATGAACGCCGAGTCGATGCCGGCGTTCTCGGCGGCGCGGATGTCGGACTCGTTGTCACCGACGAACAGCGCCGAGTCGGCGTCGAGATCCGACAGCGCGCGGTCGATGTAGTGGGAGTTGGGCTTCCGGCGGTCGAGACTCTCGATGGTCGCCTCGCGGCCGTAGGCGGCGCCGAAGTGGTGCCCGACGTCGAAGTGGTCGAGCAGGAAGTCGACGGTGGCCTGCTGATTCGAGCTGACGATGCCCATCGCGGCGTCCAGGTCGGCGAGCGTGTCGACGTCGTCGTAGAACGTCTTCCGGCCGGCGCGGGCCTCTTCCTGCTGGGCCCGGGACATGGTGTCGTCGCGTGCGCGCCAGAACGTGTCGGGGTGGAGGTCGTATGTCGTGCAGATGTCGTTGACCTGTCGGGGGGTCGCACCGATGGTCATGTCTTCGACGTGGTCGGGGTCCGGGTCGGTCACACCGAACTGTTCGAACGTGTCCTGGGTCGCCTCCCGCAGGACGTCGAAACTGGTTCGACCGACGAGGACACCGTCGTTGTCGAAGACGACGGTATCGTAAGTCACACTCGTATTGCGCAGGTCAGCGTAATAAGAGTTTCAGTCAGTCGGGGAGTGGCTGCCAGCCCCTGTCGAGAACAGTTCGGACCCCTGCGGACTGGTCACACCTGGCTCGGACTCTGTTCAGTCGGCCGTCTCTCGGCCCCCGTCGGACGCCGGTGGGGCGTCGGCGGACGCGTCGCCCAGCGGCCCGACGTCTCGCGAGAGGCGGTCGTGGTCGAACTCGGCCCCCGAGAGGCGGGCGTCAGGACCGTCGAGAGAAGGAAGGCGCCCCCGAAGGAGGTCAAGTAGAGCGGGTCGGCCGCGGGGAGCGCCGGACCGACGACCGGGACGGCCGTGATGTACTCCCGGAGGTCGGGGAAGTACGCAAGCCCCACAGCGAGGCCGGCCAGGCTGCTGAGCAGCGCGCCGAGGCCGGTCAGCCGCCGCGAGTAGAGTCCGTAGACGAGCGGGAACGCGACCGCGGCGCCCAGCAGGTCGGCGAGGAAGAAGAGCCGGAGAACGCTCCGGGCGCGCAGGCTCACGTAGACCGCCGCCAGCGCGACGACGACGGTGAACCCGCGCGCGGCGAGCCTGAGCGTCCGGTCGTCGGGGTCGGCCAGTAGGCGCGGGAGGTCAGCGGTGACGAGGCTCGCGAGCGCGTTGAACAGCGAGTCGACGGAACTCATCACGAGCAGGAGCGCCAGCAGGACGACGACTAGGACGACCCATTCGGGGAACGCCGCGTTCAGCAGGAGGAAGAAAGCGACGTCGGCGTTGTACGCCCCACTCGTCGCGTCGGTGACGACGTCGGCGTGGCCCGCGGCGACGACGCCGAACAGCGCGGCGACGGCGACGACCAGCCCGTTGAGGACCGTCGCCGATCGGAAGGCGCTCGCGACCGTCTCGCTGCTCTCGCCGGCGTAGATGCGCTGCCACCACGTCTGGTTGATCAGCTCCGCGCCGGTGATGGCGAAGGAGAGCGCGAGGCCGAACTGGAGGCCGGCGAGGTTGCTCAGGTCGAGCAACGCGGGCTGGCTGGCCGCGACGCCGTCGTAGACGGCGCCCGGGCCGCCGAGCGCGAACACGGCGCCGACGGCGGCGACGGCGAGGAGCGGGAGCACGAGTACGGCCTGAACCGAGTCGGTGACGATGCTCGCCCGGAGCCCGCCGTAGCCTGTGTACAGGAGGACGAAGCCGCCGACGAGGACGGCGGTCTGCCACTGGGGCACGCCGGCGACCAGCGAGAGCGCGGCGGCGATGCCCGTCAGTTCGGCGGCGACGAAGACGAACATGTACAGCGCGCTCACGAGGAGGACGAAGCCGTACATCCCGGTCCCGAAGCGGGCGTGGACGTACTCCGTCAGCGAGTGCCCCTCGGGCAGTACCTCGCGGACGCGCGGTCCGACCTTCGAGTAGACGGCCATCGGGACGGCCTCGCCGACGGCGTACCCGAGCACGGCGGCGACTCCGAACCCGGCACCGGCCTCCGGCGCGGACAGGAGTATCCACACTCCCATCACGGAGGCGACCAGCGTCGCGGTGGTGCGCCGCTCGCCGGTCGAGTTCCGGGCCGTGACCAGATCTTCGACGGAGTCGACCGTTCCCCGCGAGTACCAGAGGCCGAGGCCCGAGAAGCCCACCAGCGTGAGGACAGTGAGCGAGAGGGCGACGGCGCTGCTCACCATCGGGCGTCACCTCCCGGGAACGCGTCGGTCGTTGAGTCGGCGTCGTAGGCCGACTCGAAGAATGCGACCTCCAGGTCGACGGTCCGACTGAACAGCCGTTCGATGCGCTGCTGGCGGCGGCCCGACGCCGCGGTCCCCTCGCGGTCGAGCTCCCGCCGGAGCCAGCCGACGAACGTCTCGAACGGCGCCACCGAGTGGAGGTCGACCCACTCCGCGAGGTAGAACCGTTCCGGCGATTCGCCGCCCGTCCCCTCGGCGGACCGCTCGTCGACCGCGCTCGCCCACGCGAGGTAGACCCACTCGGCCGGGACCAGCACGGCGAGGGTCTCCGCGTAGCCGCCCTCCCGGGACGCGCGTGCGAGCAGGGTCTCGAAGGACTGCGTGGTCGTCGTCAGGTCGGGGTTCGCGTACGCCGACTCCGGCACGCCGAGCGCGTCGAAGGACCGCTCGAAGTAGTCGTTCTCGTCGTCGGTGAGCGTCCCGAGGAAGTCGACGAATTCCGATTTCGCCGCCATCGTCGGCGCCTGGCCGACTGCGTGGCCGAACGCACCGACGAGGCTCTCCAGGAACGCGTAGTCCTGCACGAGGTACCGGCGAAAGACTGCGTCGTCGAGGTCGCCGGTGCCGAGTTCGCGCGCGAACCGGTGGTCGGTCGCCGCGCTCCAGGCCGGTTCGGAGCGGGCGCGGAGCCAGTCGGTGAATCGCGGCTCGGACCGCCCCTCGGCGTAGGCGTCGAAGCTGTCAGGCACGGCGTCCCCGCCCGACCCCGATCCGGATCCGCCGGCGTCGCGCTCCGTCATACTCCCCACTCCTCCTGGCGCCAGGCGGCGTCCCAGAACCGGTACTCGTAGCGCGCCGAGGTCCGGAACAGGTCGCGATACCGCTCGCGCTCACAGTCGGTGGCCTCGGCGGCGACGTCGTCCAGCAGGTCCGTGCACCACGCCGTGAGTTCGGTGAACTCCTCACCGGCGTACATCTCGATCCAGGCGGCGTACCGCTCGTGATCGGGTTTCCCCCGCGCTTCGAGGCGTTTGGCCGTCTCGTTGAACCCCCACATGCACGGCAGGAGCACTGCCACGAGGTCGCCGAAGGTGCCCGTCGCGGCCGTGCGGACGAGAAAGTCCGTGTAGGCCCGCGTGGTGGGCGAGGGGTCGGTCGCTTCCAGGACCGCCGCGGAAATTCCGAACTCCGCAGCGTACTCGCGGTGGAGGTCCATCTCGGTGTTGATGGTCGAATCCAGCAACTCCGCGAAGGTGCCCATCCGCTCTAGATCCGGTGCAGTGGCGGCGCCGTAGGCGAACACGCGCGCATACTCGACCAGGTAGATGTAGTCCTGCTGGACCCAGTAGCGGAAGGGCGCCTCGTCGAGCGTGCCCGCGCCCAGCTGCCGGACCATCGGGTGGTCGACGATGGCGTCCCAGATCGGTTCGGCCACCGGTTCCAGGTCGTCGGTGAAGCTCATGGCCGAGGGATCCGGCCCCGCCGTAATATAACCAGATGATATTCCTTCCTAATACTGATGCGGTCGCCAGTGAGCGATCCGAGCGAGTCGCGGAGTCCGACGGGACTACTGACGATTTATACCGGACGTCGTGCAAGGTGGGTGCATGTCGCTGCGGCTGCCGAGCGAAATCGTGGTCGAGCAGGTGCTGCCCACCCTCCGCGTGCTGCTGGCGCGGGAACTCGCCGACCGCGGGCTCACCCAGCAGGAGATAGCGGACCACCTCGGCGTCACGCAGGCCGCCGTCTCGAAGTACGTGAGTGACGCGGCGCCGGTCGAAGAGCGCATCGCCGACCACCCGCGGACGGTCGAGACCGTCGAGCGCGTCGCCGACGGCCTCGCCAGCGGCGAGATGGACCCCTACGACGCGCTGGCCGAGGTGCTGGACCTCGTGCGAGCGTTCGAGGACCGCGGGCCGATATGCGAACTCCACGAGGAGGCGATGCCGGCGCTCCAGGGCCTGGGCTGTGACCTGTGCGTCCGGGGCCAGGACCAGGCTCTCGCCGCCGAGCGGGACGTGCTCGCGAGCGTTCGCAAGGGCGCCCGCGTGCTCGCGACGAACCAGGGGATGGCCGCGTTCGTCCCCAACGTCGGGTCGAACGTTGGCGGTGCGCTGCCCGAGGCCACCGACCCCTCCGACGTGGCCGCGATTCCGGGGCGCATCTACGCCATCGGCGGCCGCGTCGAGGTGCCGGCCAACCCCGAGTTCGGCGCCTCGAAACACGTCTCGACGCTGTTGCTGGCGGTGACTGCCGTCGAGCCCGCCATCCGCGGCGCGGTCAACCTCGCGACCGACGACGCGCTGCTCGACACGGCCCGGGAACGGGGGATCGACCCTCTGGAGTTCGACGCCGAGTACGAGAACCGCGAGGAACGCCTCCGCGAGCGCTTCGAGGACCGCGGCGAGGTACCACGGATCCTCTATCACCGGGGCACGTTCGGCATCGAACCGATCACCTTCGTCCTCGGCGAGACGGCGGAGGCGGCCGCGCGGCTCGCGGCGGACCTGGTCGAGAACGCCCGATAGCGTCGATTTTACCCTTTTAGACCGCTCCCGGTGAGTGCAACGACCACGTCGTCCCCGTCGTCGAGAACGTTCTTCTCGCGGAACCGCGAGAGCGCCGCCGTCACCGTGGCCGAAGTGGGTTCGACGTGGAAGCCGGCCCGGGCGAGCCTGTCTCGTTCGGCCGCAGTCGCCGCGGCGTCGACGGCCACGACGGCGCCGTCGGTGGCGTCGATGGCCGCACGGATCTGATCGGCCCTTGCAGGCTCCCGGATCTGGATGCCGGCTGCCGCGTCGTTGGTGGTCTCGTCGCCGGTCGACTGGTCGGTGGCGTCGCCGCCGTCGACCGTCTCGAACGGCGCGTACCCCGTCGCCTGCGCGCCCAGCAGTCGCGGCACGTCGTCGGTCCAGCCGGCTCGTTCGAGCGCGCGGAAGCCGCGGTAGGCGCCCAGGAAGAGCGTCCCGTGGCCAAGCGGCGTGACGACCGCGTCGGGGACCGTCCACTCGCGCTGGGCGGCCAGTTCCAGCGCCCACGTCGCCGTTCCCGCGAAAAAGGCCGGGTTCCAGGCGTGGCTGGCGTACCAGCCCGTCTCTTCTTTCCCTTCGCCGTTGGCGTCCCCCGACTCGACCGCCTCGACGCAGGCGTCGGTGACGTCCGCGCGAGAGCCCTCGACCCGGACGACGTCGGCGCCGGTGCGCTCGATGGCCCGGAGCTTCCCCGGTTTGGCGTCCGCCGGGACGTATATCTCCGCGTCGATGCCGGCCCTGGCGGCGTAGGTGGCGATGGCGAGGCCGGCGTTGCCCGAGGAGTCCTCGACGACCCGGTCGACGCCCAGCGCGAGTGCCTGGGAGATGGTCGTCGCCGCGCCCCTATCTTTGAAACTCCCCGTCGGGAACAGATAGTCCAGTTTGAACTGGGCGTCCCACGATGGGGCGTCGACAACCGGCGTCCACCCTTCGCCGAGCGAGACGCGCCGCTCGACGGGGAGGAACGCGTCGAACGCCCAGAGGCCGCGGTCCCGGTCGAGTGAGCGGGGTTCCGGTGGCCCATCGTCCGGTACCGGTCGGTCCGCGTAGTCGAGCGCGTGGCCACAGTCGCATCGCCAGGGGTCGTCGGCCGGGTACTCGCTGCCGCAGGCGTCACACCGATAGGTCACTGGGCTCACGGAGACGGATCACTACCGAGTACCGGTGCCGGGTCGGTCGTCTGGTCGGCCGTCACCCCGTCCACGACCATCGTCAGAACAGCGAGACGGCACCGGCGACGACGGAGGAACCGATCATCAGGAGGACGAAAATGATGGCGATGACCTGTTGCTTGTCCATGGCGGCGATTTGACGGCAACGACTGTATGTGTTACGACCGCTCTCGCTGGCGTGTCGGCGACCGTCGACCCAAGGCAGATAACCCTGATTGCCGTCTCACTCCGGACCAGTTACCATCTGCTTAGCACGATCTCGGTTTCTACAAATGCATGACTACCATAAAACAAGTAAGAACGGTGCTAGATATTTATCACCAGGTGTTGTGAACTATTTTTCTTGGGTCGAAATCCCATGTACACACGACGCGAGCTACTTCGGTCCTCCGCGGCGGGGACCGTCATCGGCGCAGGCGTACTGGCGAGCAGTTCGAACGCGACGGCCGGCGGGGCCTCGTTCGGCGACGGCGTCAACCTCCAGCCGTCGTACTTCTGCGACGGGGACCAGGATCTGGGCTGGGACCTGATGAACGACTACCCGGACATCGAGACGGTCCGGATCGAGATCGAGCCGTTCTCCTTCGGTGAGGTGGCCACGACGGTCGAGGACGCCAAGCGGTGGATCGACGAGGCCGGCGCGAACGGCAAGGAGATCGTCGCGACCTACCACCACTATCCCGACAACGGGGCGGCCGAGGCGTCGGCGCTCCAGAACGCCGCCGAGTTCTGGGTCGAACACTACGAGACGCTCTCGGCCGACACCGACATCACCGTCAACATGATGAACGAGTGGGGGAACCACGACGTCACCGCCGACGAGTACGCGTCGGCGTACAACGACGCCATCAGCACGGTCCGGAGCGGGACGAGCTATTCGGGACCGATCGTCTGTGACGCCCCGGGCTGGGGTCAGGGGACCTATCGGCTGGCCGACGCCGTCGAAGGGATCGATGACGACGACCTGATCCTCTCCGCCCACGTCTACCCGTCGGCCTGGAACGCGACGACGGGCCAGAACCTCGTCTCCGAGGACCTGGACGCCCTGGACGAGACAAACTATCCCTGCATGATCGGCGAGTTCGGCAATTACGCCGACAGCACGGGCGCCGACTGGTCGGCCATTATCGACTACGCCAAGCAACTCGGCTGGCCGGTGATCGGCTGGGCCTGGAACGGCGACGGCTCCGACGAGCCGATGAACATGTCGGATCCGTACTGGGGCGACGACTGCTCGGCGGACACGTACACCGCGAGCGACTGCTTCAGCGTCGTCTACGACAAGCTCAGCAACGGCGACGAGACGGGGACGCCGACGACAACCGAGACCGACACGCCGACCGAGACGGAGACTGACACGCCCACCGACACTGAGAAACCGACTGACACAGAAACGCCGACCGATACGGAGACGGAAACGGACACACCCACCGAGACAGAGACGCCGCCCGACACGGAGGCACCGCCGTCGGGTGACCTGATCGCCTCGATCGATCCGGGGGCGACCTCGGGGTCGACCGGCGACCTGATGCAGTTCTGGATCACCGACGAAACCGGCAACAGCACGTGGATAACCGACCTCCAGTGGGAACTGGGCGACGGGTCGACCGACGCCGGCTGGTACGCCGACAACCGCTACGGCTCGGCGGGTAGTTACACCGTGACGCTCACTGCGACGAACAACGAAGGGGCGACGATCACGGACACGGTGACGGTCAGTATCTCGTAGGACGAGCGAACTGCCGGGCCCTGGCCGTGGCCCGGTCCGCACTGGCGGCCCCCGATTGTCCACCGACCGATTCTCGCGGGCCGTCAGTCCACGCGGGCGTCCACGACGACGTGTGCGACA
>Ga0208135_100295_pt1 | contig 34087 bp, 38 predicted proteins | sample AntDeeMetag02WF5_FD_184757 | JGI IMG/M metagenome (GOLD analysis project Ga0208135, IMG submission 184757) | Saline lake microbial communities from Deep Lake, Antarctica - Antarctic Deep Lake Metagenome 02WF5 (SPAdes) (version 2) | ecosystem: Environmental > Aquatic > Non-marine Saline and...
TCGTTTGACGCACTGGGAGTGTCCCCTGACGAGCGAACAGATCCTGTGCCAGCCGACGCTACCGAGGCGTTCGAAGACCTGCTGACCCGAGCCGCGCTCGAAGGGGAGTACGAGGAGACGCTCGCGGTGTTGGTGCCAGCGGAATGGATCTACCTGACATGGGCAACAGCGGCCTCAGGAGTCCCCGAGGAGTTCTATCTGCGCGAGTGGATCGAGCTTCACGACACGTCCGAATTCGAGGCGTTCGTCGCGTGGCTGCGAAGCGAACTCGACGAGTACGGACCGAAGCTCGGCGAGCGCCGACAGCATCGCGTCCAGAGACTCTTCTGCCGAACCGTGGCTCTCGAAATCGCGTTCTTCGAGATGGCCTACGCTTGATATCCTCCCCGCGCTGAATCAAGGGCGAGGCTTTAGCCTTGCATCTTCAGTAACCGCAGTCGCGTCCCGACCACCACCGATTCCTGCGCTTTGGTCCGCTCTGACATCTCGTGCCCGTAGGGTCCTCGCTATCCAGTGGGACGTTCACGTCTGTCACCCCATGGGCGCACCCCATCACTGTCCCTGCGAGAGAAGTCGCCACGCACGATTCGACCGCCGTGCTACCTCGGCGAGTCTCGGTCGGCGGCCGCGACCAGCTCTGCTGCGAGCTCCGCCGCCTCGACCGCTGTCTCACCAAACACATATGTGATGGGTTCGACACCGAACGCGCCCCGGTGGTAGATCACCCGTGGGACGCCATGTTCGCGGAACAGCTTCCGCAGTCGCTCGCTCCGGTCGTCGTAGTCGGCATCGAACTCGAGCGGTTCGATGCCCCGGTCGTGGCTAGCCGCGAGCAGCGGATCGCGGGTCGCAACGTTTACTGCTCCTCGAAGATCGGGATCGGCCTCGTTCGCGGCAAGGATCGTCGTCGCTACGTGGTGCGATGCCCCGAACTCGGGGTTCGCCGGGACTTCAACTCGCCCGCCGACGGTGTAGATTCGGCCGGGAACCGCACCAACGTCAGTGACGTCGGTAGCATCGGGGAGCGCCGTCCCCGTGTTCGTCCCGACGTTCGGGACGTGGTCAGCCATGCCTGGTGCCGTCGCGAGGATTCGCGCCGCATTTCGGACACTGGCAAGCGCCTCGCGTTCCTCGCGGATCTCCGTGTCAACGCCGCGTACACAGAGATCACACCCTAGTCCACGCAACGCGGGCATTTCGGCTTCGTGCAGTTCACAGATCGGCCCCCGGTCCTCGAACTCCTGGATCAGTTCGAAAAGTTCGACCAACGCGTCGTACCCGTCCATGTCCGCCGCTGCCATACCGTCGGCGATTCGGTCCACTGTCGCGACGGTCCGGGGATCGTCGCGGAACCGCTCCTCGACCGTCGCCCGACCGTTCACGTACTTGCTGACGGCAGCCTGGGCCACGCCGAGGTTGTCGGCGATCTCCTGTTGGGTGAGTCCCTGTTCCTCGAGCCGACCTGCGAGCATCGCCCGTACTGTCGGCAGAAAACGCTCGACGATAATCTCGCTCGGAAGCACCAACGACATGCATTCCCGTCGGTCTAACAGCGTTATAAGCGCCCCTCACTCCGAATACTAGTGGGTAGTATAACCAAGTTTTATCACGCCCCGAAGGATAGCGTGGCGTGATGATACTACGGAGGGACGACTAGTGGTGAGCGAAACGGTGGTCCTCAGCCTAACGGTGGTTACGCTTGCCGCCTTCACTGTTTCCGGGCTGTGGTACTCGAGCAGCCGGATCGGCTCGGTCGAAGACTTCATCAGCGCCCGGAATTCGGCGGGGCGTGGCATGACAACGGCGACGCTTATTTCGTCCGTGATGGGCGTCTGGATCCTGCTCACCCCCGCCGAGGCAGGTGCGGCGTTCGGCGGCATCGCCGCAGTGGCGGGGTACGCTGTCGGAGAATCACTCCCGATGCTGGTGTATATGAAACTTGGTCCGCGCATCCGTGCGTTGATCCCCGAGGGACACTCACTGACCGAGTACGTCCTCGCGCGGTACGGCCCGGCGATGTACGTCTTTGTCTTGGTAGTGAGCCTGTTCTATATGTTCATCTTCCTCTCAGCTGAGCTGACAGGCATCACGAGTGCGCTCCAGCTGATCGCCGGTGTACCTCGCTGGCAAACGGCCACCCTCATCGGTGGGTTCGTCCTCGTCTACACTGGGTACGGCGGGCTACGTGCCAGCATCTTCACTGATACCCTCCAGACGCTGCTCATCCTCCCCCTGCTCGTCGTGAGCGCTGTTGGCGCGATATTCGCCCTCGGGGGAACTGCCACGATCCACAGGCAGGTGGTCACGGCCGACCCGACCCTGCTCGACCCCACGTTCTTCACCGGGCTGCGCTTTGGCTTCTGGGTCGCGATAGCCATTCTGGGTGCCGAACTGATCAACCAGAGCTGGTGGCAACGGATCTACGCCGCCCGCGATCAGGAGACGCTTCGCCACGGGTTCCGAACCGCCGCCCTCGCCAACTTTCTGCTCGTCTTTCTCGCCGGACTATTTGGCGTCATCGCGCGGGGCTACGTCGATATCGTCACCGATCCCGCAAGCGAGGCGTACAACGCCAGTATCGCCTTCTTCGTGTTGTTGAACGAGGCGTTCCCCGAATGGCTCGTCCTCGTTGTGGTTCTGCTGGCGCTCCTGCTCGTGATGAGTACCGCCGATACCCTGTTCAACGCGATGGCTAGTATCGTCACCACAGATCTCCCGCGTTTACTCAATGATCCATCTGATCGGACGCTCACACTGAGTGCCCGTGCTCTCACCGTCGTCGGTGCGCTGGCGGCCATCTACGTGAGTGTGCGTGCCCGAAGCGTGCTGCGGCTGTTTCTGCTCGCTGATCTGCTCGGAGCCGCCGTGATGGTGCCAGTACTCTCCGGGCTGTACTCCGAGCAAGTCTCCGGCGCTGGCGTTCTTTCCTCAAGTATCGTCGGACTCGCCGTTGGCCTCGTGTACCTCCCAAATCAAACCGTTCGGTCAGCACTTACCGCCCTGCCGGGCGTCGGTTCGGCGCTTCCAACCCCCGATTTCCTGTACGCGTTCGTCGGTGCGGCAGTCGTCTCAACCGCACTCACCCTCATCACTGCACGGCTCTCGGACGCGGCGTTCGACCTTGACCGTTTGTCTCGAGAGATTCACCGGTTAGACGAGCCCGCGGCCGACGACGGTGAGGAGGGCTGGGAATGATCGCCACCTTGAGCGCGACGTCGTTCGCGGTACTCGTCTGGACCGTCGTCCTCCTGGTGGTCGCAGTCCTCGTCTACACTGGGTACGTCATCGCCACCGACGCTGGACTAGTATAGTCAGTGGTACCACTCAGTGGCAAGGATTTAAACAGTACCCCTGCGACCACAGAGACAATGAGCGCAGATCGCGAGAAATTCAACGTCACATCGGTGCTGGAGGGAAACTGGCGCGCGTACCTCAGTAATATGGGCCCTTCATGGGTCGCCGGGGCCATCGCAGCCGGGCCAGCGACCATGGCGAGCGTCATTACGGCAGGAGCGACGTTCGGCTACACACTGTTGTGGATAGTGATCCTGTCAGCAGTTCTCGGGGCGTCCGCCCAGTATTTGGCGATGCGGCTCGGACTACTCACCGAGGCGGGAATCGTCACGGTCGTCGAGCACCACCTCGGCGAGAGCTGGGCGTGGCTACTCGTGATCGACACCGTGCTCGCAGCGGGACTCGCCCAGTTGGTGATCATGAAAGGCGTCGCCGACATCAGTGCGACTGTCACGGGTATCGACGCTCGCGTCTGGGGAATCACGTGGGCAGTCGTCCTCGCTCTTGGACTGGCCGGGCGTGGGTACCAGTTCATCGAACTCTTCGCCAAGCTCCTCGTAACTGCGGTCGTCGTCGCCTTCTTCGCTTCGCTGTTCGTCGTCCCAATCGATCCCATTGGCGCGGCGACGGGTCTCATCCCCCGAATTCCAGCGGGCGTCGATGGTGCCCTCGTCGCGGCCGGCATCCTCGGCGGCGCGGTCCACATCACGCTGATCACGATGCACTCCTACACGATGCGAGCCCGCGACTGGACGGCGCAGGACTATGGACTCGCGACGTTCGACGTCGGAACGTCGATGCTCGTCGCCTTCGGGATCTACAGTCTCGCAATTTTTCTCGTCGCCGCGGGCGTCCTGCACTCGCCCACCGTGGAGGCGAGCGAGCTCTCTGTAGTGGCGGCTGCACAGGCACTCGGTCCGCTGGTCGGGACCAACGCCAAGTGGTTGTTCCTCCTTGGACTGTGGGGCGCGGCCGTCTCCACGCTTGGTGGCAACACTATCGTCCCGCCGTATCTCGTGGCTGACAAGCTGGGATGGGGCACCGACATCTCCGATACCCGGTATCGGGCACTGCTCGCCGCGGTAGCACTCCTCTCCGGAGTGGGCGCATTCGTTGGTGGGGCGTTCTTCCCGCTGCTCGTGCTCGTGTTGGCCTTCGGCCTCGTCGGCACGCCGTTCGCAATTGCGGTCGTCCTCTACCTCCTCAACAGCGACGCCGTGGCTGAGCCGAACTCGACGCTCGCGAATCTCGGGGGGATCATCCTCCTCGCGATCACCGCGATTATTGCCGGCAACTTCGTCCGCTCGCGGGTGCTCCCGGATATCGGCGATCCGATCCCGACGTTCGTCGCCGTCTTCGCCGCCCTGCTCGGGGTCGCAACCCTCGTATTGCTCGTCAAGTATGTCCGCGAAACAGCCAGCGGTACACCGTCACGATGACCAGTCTCCCATTCTCATTGTCGGGGACGACACTCATAACCGGCCCCTCGAACGCCGGGAAGACCCGACTTACCGCCCGCGCGCTCGACTCGTGGGTCGAGCGTCACGGAACCAGCGGTGTCGTTGTGTTCGAATTCGGCCCCGAGTTCGAACATGAGAGGCGACTCCTTGGTGGCCGACTTTCGCGCTTCGGGGCGCTCCCAGATGGCGTCTGGCAGGGGGTCCTCGACGCCCACGCCCCCCGCGCCGAAGGCGCAACCAACGAGGAATCAGTCCAGTTAGCCGAGGACAATGCAGCCCGAGCCCAGAAAATCGTCGATGCGGCACCCACCGATCCGCGGGCGGTGTTCGTTAATGACACCACCATCCCGTTCCAGCACGAGCAAGGTGATCCAGAGCGGTTCATGGGGTACTGCGACCGTGCGGAGGCGGCAGTGTTGAACGCCTTCGAGAGCGACGAGCTCGGGACCGATGACCCCGTCTCGCGCCTGGAGCGTGCCGCGCTCTCAGCGTTTCGGGAGTGGGCCAGTCAGGTCGTCCGACTTGGCGATACGAACGGGTAAGCAGCCGCAAGGAACGTATCTTGGTGGGATTCGAGAGTTGGGAGTCCCGCTTGCCATCGAGCGAAGGGCAGTGCAGCACCAGCCGTCGACGAACCCGCTCGTCATCCTCAAAGCGGCTCGCTGGTGGTACATTCACGGAAAGGGCGGGTCCGATCCCGTGTTTCGGTGGGCCTTCGAGTGGACCCGCCACCTCGCAACCGACACGCCGAGCGACGTCGAGCGGTTCGACGCGTTCCTCGAGTATCTAGTCGCAGTCGGCTCCGCGGACGAGCAACACGAACTCCGGTGACGCTGAGGACGGGTTGTTTGTGCGCCCCGAAAGGGTGCGGCGCGTTCTGAGCTGACGCAGCCGCCGTGAACTCGATTTACTGAAACCCATGGCTACGACCAGTAACTCGTCGGTCTCCTTCGAGGAGACTGACACCCGACACGACGAGATGCACAGTACCATCGAAGAGTGGATTGACGACCTCGTCGACACGTCGACGATGCACGAGCAAGTGAGGAGTTCCAGGAGTGGCTCGACGTCCAGAGTCACTTCCACGACTATTCGCACCGAAATACGCTCCTCATCACGCTCCAGTGTCCCGAAGTAACGAAGGTCGCAGGCTACAACACGTGGCGGAACGACTTTGATCGGCACGTCCAGGAAGGCGAGCAGGCCCTCTGGATCTGGGCACCGATCATCACCAAACGCTGTCCCGAGTGTGAGAATTCGTCCAGCTACCACGAGCAAATCGGTTGTGAGTACGACGAGACGCCGCCGGAGGAGTGGTCGAAAGGCCTCGTCGGGTTCAACCCAGCACCAGTCTTCGACGCGTCCCAGACGGACGGAGAACCGCTTCTCGAACTGGAGACAGCAGCGATGGACGACACCGACGGCCTGGTGCCAGCGCTCAAAGGGGCAGCTGATGAACTATATGCGACGGTACGCATCGTCGATGCCGACGACTGGGATCATGGCGACGCGAAAGGGGTCTGTCCGACTCACTGGCCGTCATCGGCGGTGGCTACGTCGGCTGTGAGTACGCCTTCGAACGATACGAGAACGAAGCGGCCTTCGGTGCGCACGCGGAGATCGACCACTTCGAGGCGTTCAAGGAGGCGCTTCCGGATCTGCTCGAAGGTGAACCGGAAGTCACCCGATTCGACGTCGAGTCGGCGTCGCCAGTCCAACTGTGACAGCCGATACGCGTCGGGTCCAGTTCTGATCGAAACCCGTACTCAGACGGGGTCGTCTACTCCTGGCCGGCCGCGACAGCGGCCAGCGAAGACAGCGCATCCGAGACGGTGTCCAAGCGCCCGTCCCCTTCGTCGACGCCGTGTCGGTCCGCGAGATAGGCCGGATCGTTGTAGGTTACCGTAACCGTTCCGTCCGCTCGCTGCATAATGAGCAGCTTTTGCGGGAGATCGATCGCCAGCGTCCGGGCCGATTGCAGCAACGGGGTTCCCAGATCCGGGTTTCCGAATACCAACACTGTCGTCGGCTGGAGATCACGGTCGACCGAGTCGGCGTTGGCCTCGTGGTCGAATTCCGCCATCAGGCCTAGATCGTCGTTGCTTTCAATGGCGTCTTTTACGCGTTCGACGGACGTCTCGACATCCGCGTCGCTCTCCACGGTCACGAGTCCGTCGTCCGACCCGCCGTCGGCGACCAGCCGTCGGGCGTCGGTAGCCATACTCTCTCTTTCGCCGTTGTCGCTCAATGATTTCTCTCCCATCATGTGAGTTACGATCGCACGGATTATAAAGATGACCCGGTCGTGTGCCGAACGACGCTCGTCACCTTCTTGATTCCGGTACGCCGCCGAACAACACTATCCAGCGAGAAACGTCTCGAGGTGATCACGGTACGCGTCCGGCCGGTCCTCGGTCACCCAGTGTCCGGCGTCGTCGAGTGCGACGATCTCACCACCGATATCGCTGACGACTGTCCGACCCGTCCCGCTCGAGACCGTCGACGAACGCGCGCTCGAGTCGCTCCCGGAACGCGTCGGCGTCCAGTTCGAGCGTCCGGGGGAGACCCAGCGTTGTGATGTACTCGACCGGCCAGGAACCGTACGCCGTCGCGTTCGAGAGGACCAGTTTGTCGACACGACCGTTCGTATGTGCGGCGTACCGGAGCGCGACGCCGCCGCCGATATCGTGACCGACGACGTGGAACTCCTCGAGCCCCAGCTGGTCGACGAGGTCGGTGACCGCTCGTTCCTGAGCGCGGATCGAGCGGTCGAACGTGTCGCGTCGGTCACTGTTTCCGTAGCCGACGAAATCCGGGGCGATGGTCCGGAATTGATCTGCTAACTGGGGCGCGATCCGCCGCCATCGTGTCTGCGTGGATGCGGTCGACGTCCGCGGTGAACGGCGCGACCGGCTCCTGGGTGAACGACGGGGTCGCCCGACGTGAACGGCACCTGATTCAGGTTCGCATTCTGTATCGGCGGTCGTTCGACGTCGGAGTTCTTCAGTATTGCCGCGAGCCGCTGCTGGAACATCGCGCGCTGTTTCTCCGTCCGTGGCAACAGGAGGCCGACGCCACTCACGGCAATGGTGGTGTTCATGTTGTACAGCGAGTACCAGTACGCGTCCAGCGTCACGTCGAGCCAGTCGTACTCGTCCTGCTGCGAGCCGGCGGCCGCCGCCTCGATGTCGCCGACGCCCGCGACGCCGCCCGCGACGAGTGCCGCTTTGAGGACGTCTCTACGGGACGCCGCGTCGATGCACCGGTCGCTCGATCGCTCATGGTTCGGGTTCATTCTTCATCCTCCGTTCCGTCGTTCTCGGCGGTTGGGCCGACGATCCTGTACACCTTCCCGGTGTCACTTTCGACGGCGGCTCCCTCGGTCGTCAGGATGTACAGCTCGCCGTCCGGACCCCGACCGAACGACATGGCGTACTCGCCGAGTTCACGGCGGTGTTCAGATAAGGATGAACTGTGAGGCGGTGCGTTTTCAAAGTGACCTATGCCCGAAAACGACCGCCTCAGCGGCTGTTTAGACGAGATGAACGTAGAGTTTGTGGAGCGAGAAGCAACACCGCGGCTATTGATGAAGCTCAGTATTCAGCTTCATCTGTCTGGATTATCGCTTTCGAATACTGTTTCGTTTCTTGAGGTGTTCGGTGTTGATCGGGTACGATCCACAGTTCATAACTGGGTTCACAAGGCCGATCTACAGCCGGAAGCTGGTCGGAGCCCGAATCACGTTGCGGTTGATGAAACTGTGATTCAGCTTGATGATCAGCAATATTGGCTGTACGCTGCCGTCGATCCTGAAACAAATGATTTGCTACACACAAAGCTTGAACCGACAAGAAATAACGCTCTCGCAGATCGGTTTTTTCTCTGAAATCCGCGACAAACACGATGTTGACGAAGCGATCTTTCTCGTTGATGGTGCGGTTCCGCTTCATCGTGCCTGTGAAAAACACAACCTCGATTTCAGATACGAACGGCATGGAAATCGGAATAGCGTCGAACGTGTATTTCGTGAGGTGAAACGCAGAACTACCTGTTTCTCAAACTGTTTCAGCAACGCCCAAGCAGAAACTGCTGACGAGTGGCTCAGATCGTTCGCTTTCGCATGGAATCAGCTTATCTGAACACTACCGACTTCACCACCCTCGCGTTTATTATCCGGTCTGTCGATAGTGGTCCCATGCGGCTTTCCCTAGAGGGACATACAGCGATCGTAACGGGCGCAGGCGCCGGCATCGGTCGGGCGACTGCCGAACTCTTCTCCGAACGCGGTGCGACCGTCGTCGGACTCGACATCGACGCCGAGCCACACGACGGGGGCCCACACTTCGACGATCTCGTCGACGACGGCGAACTCGTCGTCGGTGATGTCTCCGACCCGGACGATGTCGACGAACTGTTCGAGGTGTGCCGGACGTACGATGACCCGTCGATTGTCGTCAACAACGCCGGGATTGGGAGTCGGGGGACGATCGAGGACATCTCCCTTGAAATGTGGCGCGAGATGTACAGCATCCACGTCGAGGGCGCCTACCACGTCTGCAAGCGCGCAATCCCGGAGATGGTCGAGCGCGGTGACGGACGGATCATCAACATGGCCTCCGTCGGGGGGTTGGTCCCCTACCAGGAGTCTGCCGACTACGCCTCGGCCAAGGGCGCGCTCATGAGCATGACCCGACAGCTTGCCGGCGACTACTCCAAGGACGGTATCCGGGTGAACGCCGTCGCCCCGGGGATCATCCGCCCCGACATCGAGAAGGGAGATCTCGTCGGAAAGAGCGCCGGGGAGCTGGGTGACCAGGCCCGCCTCGTCGATGCGACTCGACGGACACTCCTCCCCTATATCGGCGACCCCGAGGACATCGCGGAGGCCGTCGCGTTCCTCAGCAGCGACGCCGCCCGCTTCATCACGGCACAGGTGCTGCCCGTCGACGGCGGCTGGTCGGTGTAGGCAGCGTCCGTCCGTTTTACTGCGACGCGAGGAACGATTCTCCGAGCCGTTTCGCCCTATCGAGCCGGTGCTGGAGCCTGGCACGCCCCTTCCGGAGTCCCGTTTCGGCGAAGAGACGGCTCCGTTCGGTGCCGCCGGTGAGATCCCGGGTCGACCGGAGATGGGGCAGGCGCTCCCACCCTGACGACGGTTCGTTCTCGTTGTCGGGCCCGGCCATCTAGATCGCCGGGTTGAGCGTGTTGCCGAGGCGGACCTGCAGTTCCTCGGTGTCGACGGCGACGCCGTCGGCGACCGCGTCAATCTTCGCGTACACCGCCTCGAGCGTCTCTGCCAGGTCGGTGAGGCGCTCGCGTTCGGCGTCGAACTCGACAGCGACGTCGGCCTCGGACTCAATTTCGTCGAATAGCGAGCGCGCGTCATCGACGGTCGCCCGGTAGTCGTGGGGGGAGCACCGTCGACTCACAGACGTGGCTCACGAGGGCGGTGTAGAGCTTCACCTCCTCGGTGAGGACGTCGACGTCAACCTTGTCTCGCGTGTCCTTAGGAGTGTGCCACCACCAGCCGCCGCCTCCGCCGACCGGGCCCCCCGCCTCGGTTTTGGGGTGCGAAGTGGGCGCCCGAGAGCAGCGAGGAGAGCCAGGCACCCCAGAACGACTGGTCGAGTTGCGCGCCGGGCGACGTACTCCGAGGCGGATCTCGCGGCGATCATCGAGCAGAGCGACACGACGACAATCGTCTACCCGGGCAGACGTGCCGTACGGACGAGTTCCTGAACTCCTTATCCAGACGGTCACGCCGATCAGTCCCAGTGAGAGGCCGGGTATACTCCTCCTCCGACGAGACGGACCACGCCCACTCCGACCTTGCTCCCGAACGGAGACGATCCGCGAGCGCCGCGGGGAGTGCTCGCTCGACCCACAGTCGACACTGCGGTCAGCCACCGAACTGTGGGCAATAGTGTTCACTATTATCAAACGCATAACCGTTACAGTAGTACGGCTGTAAGGGTGTCTGAGTTACTGCGGTATCAGCTGTAGGCCACACGGAGTTCGAGTTCGTTCGCGCTCCCGGAGAGTGCTTTGACGATCTCGGGCGAGCATCGCTCGTCGTTCAGGCGACGGGAGGGCCGCGAGACGCTCAGTGCGCCGATCAACTCGTCCTCGGGACCGATAACCGGGACGGCGACCGTGCGGAGGCCGATCGTTCCCTCCTCGTCGTTGACCGCGTACCCCTGTTCCCTGATCCATTCGAGTTCCGCGTCGAGACGCGCTCGATCAGTGATCGTGTTCTCCGTGCGCGGCGGCAGCCCCCACCGGTCGAGGACCGCCTCACGCCGATCCTCGTCCATGTGTGCGAGAATCGCCTTGCCCGCGCCGGTGGAGTGGAGCCAGATGCGCTTCCCGATCCGTGTGCCGGCGTCGATCGCCCGTTCGCCGGCGGCGCGATGAATGAAGATACCGCGGCCGTTCTCCTCGACAATGAACTGGGCCCGCTCGTTGGTCTGTTCGGCCAGGTCCTCGACGATAGGGCGGGATAGCTGGAACGCCTCGTCCTGCTCGCGCAGATGGCCGCCGATGGTCAGAAACCGAAGCCCGGCGTGGTACGTCTCGCCCTTCTTCACCGCGTAGCCGCCGTGTACCATCGTCTGGAGGTAGTTGTGGACACTACTCTTGGGCAGCCCCAGATGATCTGCCAGCTCCGTCACCCCTGCTCCCTCCAACTCGACGAGCGTGTCGACGATCCGAAAGAGCTTCTCTGCTGACTTGATCGTGTTCCGCTCCGGTCGTTTCGGTGGCGTCATCCTACCCGACGATTACGTTCCGGCCGCATAAGTGTTCGACATTAGTGAACGGGTCTCGTGGTTGGTACGTTGAAACGACTCTTATAGGGCAAAACTGCGCGATTTCCGTACACGTCGGTGGAAACTGTTGCCAATCGTTCGGTATCGTCGAACGTACTGCGTGGCCATCCACAGGGGACAGAGTCAAAGCCTCCGGAGTGGATGGGAACGTATGGAGTTCGGGTACGGCCTGCTCACAGCACAACGACCTCCCGGGTCGGGGCGGGGCTACGAACAGGTGTACGACGAATCGATTCGCCTTGCTCAACTCGCCGAGAAACACGGGTTCGACGTGGCCTGGACCTCGGAGCACCACTTCTTTGACGACGGCTACTCGCCGTCGGTGCTGCCGCTGTCGGCCGCGCTGGCGCAGGCGACGACGACGATCGACATCGGGACGGGCATCGCGCTCGCCCCGCTTCACGATCCGATCAGACTGGCGGAGGACGCGGCGACGGTCGACCTACTCTCGGGCGGTCGGTTCCGCCTGGGGCTCGCCAACGGCTACATGGACCGGGAATTCGACGTCTTCGACGTGGACAAGTCGACGCGGGGAACGCGCGTCGTCGAGACGATTGAACTCTGCCGCCGGGCGTGGCAAGAGGGCACGTTCTCGTTCGACGGCCAACTCTTCCAGTACGACGACCTCCGGGTCGAGCCGACACCGTCGGACGGGGGCCCGGAGATCTATCTCGGCGGGACCTCCGAACACGCCGTCGAGCGGGCAGTCAGGCGGACCGACGGCCACATCGGTATCGTCTACTACGACGAGGAACAGTCCTACCGCTCCTCGTTCGCCCAGTTTGAGGACAACCTCGACCGGATGGCCGGGCGGGTCGACGACGACTTCACGGTCGCGCTGATGCAGTACACCCACGTCCACGACGACGCCGAGACCGCGTGGGATCAGCTCAGACCATCGTTGGCCTACTCCCGGCGCAAGTACGCTGAGCACGCGGACGACCGCGACCCGTCCCAGTGGGAACTCGAGTCGATGACCAAAACGGAGATCGAACAGGTCCGCAACGGCGCGCTGGTCGGCGATACTGAAACGATCGTCGACCAGCTCCGAACGTACGAGGCCGCCGTCGACGGGGAGCTTCACGTCCTCACGAGGATGTGGCACCCGCTGTTGGACTTCGAGACCCACGCCGAAGCGATCGAGCGCTTCGGCGAGGAGGTCATCCCGGCGTTCGAGTAACCTGCTCGCCACGAGCTTTATTTACCCCGCCCGGAAAGGCGACAGCGACAGATGGAGATCACCGCTATCGACACCGTCAGCCGTACGATTCCGTTCGGGGACGCCTTCCCCGTCAGCTACGAGTCCCACGCCGGGACGGAGCATCTGTTCGTCCGACTACGGACCGATACGGACCACGTCGGGTACGGGGAGGGGACTGCCCTCCCGTGGTTTACTGGGGACGTCGGTGAGGGGCTCGAAGCAGTCGTCGACCGGTATCTGGCCTCGAACGTCGAGGGGGAGACGCTGTCTGCCGCCACCACTGCAACGAGGAAGTTCATCGACAAGTTCCCCGGCGCGCCCGGGGCGAAGGCTGCCGTCGAGATGGCTCTGCTCGACCTCTCGGCGAAACAGGCGGAGGTTCCGCTCTCGACCCTTCTCGGCTCCCGGATCCGGGAGTCGGTGCCAGTGACCCAGGTGATCCCCGCGCTCTCGCCGGCGGCGGCGGCCGACCGCGTGGCCGAGGCCGCGGCCGGGGGGTTCCGGAGTTTCAAGGTCAAAGCCGACGGGGACGTCGAGGGAGACGTGGAGCGCATCGACGCGGTGACCACGGCGCTGCCTGACGACGGCATCGTCCGGGTGGACGCAAACACCGGCTGGCGACGGTACAACCGGGCGAAGCGGGTCATCGACCGACTGGAACACCCGGACCGTATCGAGTATATCGAACAGCCAGTCGCGACCCACCGCATCGACGACATGCGCCGGCTCTGGGAAGCCACCGATATCCCGGTGTACGCCGACGAGTCGTTCGCCGGGCCCGACGACGTGGCGGAACACCCTGACGCGGTCGCCGGCTGTCACCTGAAGCTCGCGAAAGCCGGATCGCTCGAACGAATCGTGGAGATGGGTCGAATCGCGAGCCGCCGGGAGATGCGCGTCAGCGTCGTCAGCGCCTTCGGCACGTCGCTGGACGCAACGGCGAACCTCCATGTGGCTGCCGTGCTCGACAACCTCTCCGCCGGGGCGGAGCTCTGTACGGGCCTCGCTGCGGAGGATCCGACGACGCCGAGCCTGCCCCTCGCGAGCGAGGTCAAGATCCCCTCCCGGCCTGGGATCGGTGTCGAACTTGACGACCGGCTGTTCGAGGCCAGGTAAAACTATTTACCGGCGCCGTCGCCTGTTTGGGCATGGAGTTCGCCGTCAACGTTCCGACCAGCGTCGGCAGTTCAGAGTACTCGACCCTCCCGTTCGCGGACGCAATCTCGTGGGCGGACCAGCGGTCGTTCGGGCTCGAAATCGAGGGGCTTGGATACGATGGGTTGGCCGTTCCCGACCACCTGATGACAGGTGGCGGCGCCGGCACGATGGAGTGCACCACCACGCTCGCGGCCCTGGCGGCCGAGACGTCGGACGTGTATCTCTACCCGAAGACGATCAACAACCCCCTCCGGCACGGGCCGTTCCTGGCGAAGGTCGCGGCGACCATCGACGAGATCAGCGAGGGCCGACTCAAACTCGGGATGGGCGCCGGCTGGAAGGACGACGAGGCAACAGCCTACGGCTACGAGTGGCCGCCCGCATCGGAACGGCTCCGCGAACTCGAAGAGACCATCGAGATACTCAAGGGGCTCTGGACGAATCACGAGTTCTCCTACGAGGGCGACTACTACACGGTGGACAACGCCGTCTGTAAGCCACACCCGGTACAGAATCCCCACCCGCCGATTATGCTGGGCGGCGGCGGCGAGGAGTTCACGCTCCGTATCACGGCCAAACACGCCGACGTGTGGAACTACTGGGGGTCGATCGACCTGATGGACCGGAAGCTCTCGGTGCTCGCGGACCACTGTGACACCTACGGCACCGACTACGACGCTATCGAGAAGTCCTGGTTCGCGCGGTGTATCGTCCGCGAGACCGAGGAGGAGGTGGCGGCGCTGCTCGACGAGGTCCCCATGTTCAAAGAGGAGAACCTCGACGAGAGCGAGCACCACCTGGTCGGCACGCCCGAACAGATCGTCGCGGACATCGAGCGGTACGCCGACATCGGGATCGGCGAGGTCGTCGTCGAGTTCGTGGACTTCCCCGGCACGGAAGGGGCGAGCCTGTTCGCGGACGAGGTCGTCCCTGTGTTCAAGTAGCACACCCACAGCAACCCTTTTCGAACACCGGAGCGATGGCACGGTCGTGACCGACACTACGGCAGCCATCGTTACCGGCGGCGCGAGCGGCATCGGGGCAGCGACAGTCAAACGCCTTGCACGCGGTGAGGAGTACGACACCGTCGCCGCATTCGACGTCAACGACAGGACCGAGGAGATGTACGCCGACAACCCGTCGATCGAGGCGTTCCAGGTCGACGTGAGTGATTTCGACGCCGTCCACGACACGGTCGACGCGATCGAGGCGGTCGCGAACGTCGAAGCGATCGTCAACTGTGCGGGCGTGTCGCGCTACTTCTGGATCGGGGATCTCGAACCCGACGAGTGGCACGACATGATCGATATCAATCTAACCGGGCAGTACCACACCGTCCACGCCGCGGCGCCGGCGATGTTCGAACGCGGTCATGGCTACATCGTCAACGTCTCCTCCGGGGCCGGCCAGCGCGGCAGCGCGAGCGGCGGCGTCCACTACTCCGCGGCGAAAGCTGGCGTGTTCGGACTGACAAAGGGGTTGGCGAAACAGCTCGCGCCGGACGTGCGCGTCAACTGTGTCGTCCCGGGGCTGATGGACACGCCGCTGGCGACCGATTCGGATCTCTGGACCGAGGAAGAACTCGACGCGGCCGTCGAGAATATTCCCCTGCGGGAACTCGGCGACCCCGACGCCGCCGCGAAAGTCATCGAGTTCCTCTGTGGGGAGGGCGCGGAGTACATGACCGGGGCAGTCGTCAACGTCGACGGGGGGAGTTCGCTTTCGTGAGTGACGAGGGCTCGGTCGTGAGCGTGACTGATCTCGTTGGAAACCACTTGCGTCGATTGAGCCAGTTCCCGAAAGCCCCGCCTGCTCCGCAAATCAGCGGAGCAGGCGGGGCAACTCATTCATCGGGAATTCGCCGTCCCACAGGCTGAATGACGTGTGATCCGGAGATTTCTCAAGTCCGAACACATCGAGAATGCCTGGCATCTCGTTGAGGTAGTCTTCAAGTTTCCGTAGCGGTTTGTTGATCTCCTCTCTGAGCAGTAAGAGGCCGATCTTCGTGGATTTGTCGTACCCGTCGTCGCCGTCGGCGACGGCGGGTTCGGTTTGCTCCTCAATATGGTTCGTGGCGAATTTGTGAAAGGTCTCTGTGGGATCCCTGAGACAGCTCATATCACCAGACGGCGTTCAAATCCCCTGAAATTAGCGATCAAATCCGCAGAGGGAACGGCTGTTCAACAGAGCAACGACTAGTGTTTTCCGCTCGACGAGAGCCAAACCTGCGAACTCCGGCGAGTGCGTTGGCCATTGAGTGAGCACCAAGTGCGGGACTGATGAAGCCTGGAATAGAGCTGAGTCTCGAACTTCTGGGCCGGCTATCGGCAACCCAGCCTCCCAATCGGTCAATTTATAATTTATGTGGCTCTTGATAACGTATGACAAGACAGCAAACCGCCATCGTTACCGGCGGCGCACGCGGCATCGGCCGGGCGACTGCAGAGCGGTTCGCTGCTGACGACGACTACGACATCGTTGCACTGTTCGACGTGGATGAGTCTGTCCAGGACGTCGCCGAGGAGATCGAGGGCGGCGTCGGCTACCAGGTCGACGTCGCCGACCAGGCGGCGGTGTTCGAGGCCGTCGAGGACCTCGAAGAGAGCCACGAGGCGCGTATCGAGGCTGCGATCAACAACGCCGGAATCTCCCGGTACTTCTGGATCGAGGACCTCGAACCGAGCGAGTGGAAGCACGTCCTCGACGTGAACCTCAAAGGGCAGTACAACGTGGCGAGGGCGGTCACGCCGGGGATGTACCGACGCGGGTCGGGAGCGATGGTGAATATTTCCAGTGGAGCGGGAACCCGTGGGAGCGTCTCGGGTGGCGTCCACTACTCCGCGTCGAAGGGTGGTGTCCTGGGGCTGAGCCGTGGCCTCGCGAAACAGCTTTCGCCACACGTCCGAGTCAACTGCGTGATTCCAGGTCTCATCCAGACCTCGATCGGAGAGGCGGACGACGAGGAAGCGGGCCTCTGGACCGAGTCCGGCATCGAGACCATGCTCGGTCTCGTGCTCTTGCGCCGCTACGGGGAACCTTCCGAGGTAGCGAACGTCATCCACTTCCTCTGTACTGAGGACGCCTCTTACGTTACCGGGAGCGAGGTGACGGTCAACGGCGGCTCACATCTCATGCCGACACAGGATTTCCTCATGCCCGAACAGGCCACCAAGCCGGCAGCCGACGCTGGCCCCCCAACCGGGAAAACGGCCGCGCTGGTCACCGGCGGTGGTCGGGGAATCGGGAAGGCGACGGCCGAGCGCTTCGCTGCCGACGACGCTCACAACGTGGTGGCCATCCTCGATATCGATGATGTGGCCCACGAGACGGCGGCCGAACTCGACGGCGGAGTCGGCTTCCAGGTCGACGTCTCGGACCACGATGCAGTCCAGGAGGTCGTCGCCGAGATCGAGGCCGACGCCGACCTCACTGCGGTCGTGAACAACGCGGCCATCACGGAGTACTACTGGATCGAGGACCTCGAACCCGACCGTTGGGATCACGTCCTCGACGTGAACCTCACAGGCCAGTACAACGTCGCCCGGTGGGCGACGCCGCCGATGTTCCGTCGGGGCACCGGTACCGTTGTCAACGTCTCCAGCGGAGCGGGTACCAAGGGCAGCGTCTCCGGAGGTGTCCACTACTCCGCGTCGAAGGGAGGTGTCCTGGGACTCAACCGGGGTCTCGCGAAACAGCTCTCGCCACACGTCCGGGTCAACTGCGTGATCCCCGGCGCGATCGAGACGACGATCGGACAGCGGGGGAACGACGAGGGGCTGTTCACCGAGGAGGGCATCGAGACGATGCGTAAACTGACTCCGATGCAACGGGCGGGCCAACCCGACGAGGTCGCCAGCGTCATCCACTACCTCTGTAGCGACGACACGTCCTTCGTCACGGGCGGCGAGTGGAACGTCAACGGCGGCTCACACCTCATGCCAACACAGAGGTTCCTCATGCCCGAACAGAGTTTGAAGCCGGAGTCGGCCGGCGACGTCTCCGAGTCAGGCACCAGGGGACGTTGAGAATGCCCTCTCCTACCGTCCTGCTCACCGGCGCGACAGGGTTCGTCGGCGCCCACACGGCGAAAGTGCTGGTCGAGGATGGCGTCGACGTCATCGCGACGGACGTCAGCACCGACCCGACACGCCTTCGCAAACTCGGGGTCCTCGAGGACCTCTCGCTCCAGCGGCTCGATCTGACCGACCCGACGGCCGTTGTCAGAACGGTCCGACAGACCGGTGCAACGCGCGTCATCCACCTCGGCGCGGTCACGTCGCTGATCGCTGCGCGGGAGCCACGGCAGGCGATCGAAGTGAACGTGACGGGGACCAACAACGTCTTCGAGGCGGCTCGAACCCTAGACGATCAGATCGAGCGGGTTGCCTGGGCCTCGACGATGGCGGTCTACGGCCACGCGGAACACTACCACGAACTCCCTGTTGACGAGGACGACCTCATCGGACCGGACTCGATTTACGGAGCGACCAAGGCCTGCTGTGAGCAACAGGCGGAGCTGTACGCTCAGGAGTTCGGGCTGTCGCTCGTCGGGCTCCGACCGACAGGGGTGTTCGGCCCGTTCAACACGCCCGAATATCTCGATGTGGAGCACGAAGCGCCGGTGGCGGACCGCTCGCCGTCCGGCCGCCTCGCAAACTTGTTCGTCCGAGCAGCACTGGAGCAACCAGTGTCGATGACGGTCCAGGACGGTACGATGGACTGGATCTACGTCGAGGACGTCGCCCGGCTGTTCGCCGCCGCGGCACTGCGGCCGGATGCCGACCTGTCGCGACGGCTCTACAACGCAGCGAGCGGTGCCGTCGCCACGGTGCCGGAGATCGCCGACCACCTCCACGAACTGGTTCCGGGTGCGGAGATCGACCTGTCGATCAAAGGCGACTCTCCCTATGTCGGGCGGATCGACGGAAGTGCAGCGAGGGCTGATCTCGGAGTCGCCCCGAACGACAACCTCCGTGAGAACGTCAGGAACTACGTCGAGACGATCCGGGCGGATCAGGGGCTGCCACCGCTGGCGGAGTGAGCCGCGGAATCCGCGGGGAGCGCGGTCAGTTCAGGTTCTCGTAAGGGTTCTCTCCCGGCGCGTCGAGATGTTCGTCGAGGAATTCGTAGAGTCGGCCGCGCGAGGCCTTGGCGAACGTCGTGTCGATCCGTTCGAACTTGTGTGCGCCGGGTGCGTCGTCGTGGAACTCGAGGTCGTACTCTTTCCCGTGTGCGTCGAGCGCCTCGACCAGGCGATCGATCTCCAGTTCGTTCAGGTCGCCGTCGTTGCGAGTCGCGTGGATGCGGAGCGGAATCTCCAGTTTTCCGGCGTGCCACGCTGGAGATCGCTCGCGGTACTCGTCGGGATCTTCGGAGGCCGCCTGGCCGATGTGGTAATCGGCCTCGTACAGGTCGCGGTAGGACTGTTCCGTATATCCCATCCGCGCGACGAGGTCGGTCACGGGAACGCCGGCGTACGCACACGCGTAGCCATCAGGATGCTCGAACGCGTTGAACAGCGCGTGGAGTCCCCCGTGGCTCCAGCCGAGCACCCCGACGCGGTCTTCGTCCGCCAGTTCGTGGTGTTCCACGATCCATTCGCGGGCGGCCCACGTGTCCTCGACCTCGCGGCCCCCATAGTCGATTAGTTTGTAGTGGTTCTCGCCGTAACCGGTCGAACCGCGGTACTCGGGGGCAATCACCAGATAGCCCTGAGAGAGCATCTCCTCGACGATGTTCACGTACATGGTGTCGAAGTTCGCGTGGACGCCGCCGTGGGCGAACACGATAACCGGGCGGCTCTCGTCCGTGTCGACCGCGTCGACCGGTGTGAACACGTAGCAGGGGATTTTCACGTGGTTTCCCTCCTGCTCGAGACGGCGGGTGTCGTTCTCCGGCGATGGGCCGACGGTGGTTACCTGCTCGATCTCGGCGACACCGTCGAGGCGCTGGTACCAGAGCACGTCGTCGACCATGCGCTCGATCGCGTCGAGATCGTGTTCGACACCTTCGCGTTCCAAAGACTCTGATTGATCCTCGTCCAGTTCCTCGCTGAGGCTCGACAGGATCTCCTTCAGTTCGTCCATACATCGGTCTCACCAGAGGTAGACATTAGCTGTTTGGGCAGCGGCAGTGGACCGCAACCGCCGGTAATCGCTCTCGACCGTGTTACCACTCTAACCGTGGCTAGTTGGGGACTCCAATACTGTCTGCCGTTGATGACGAATCATTTATAAATATGCCAACGTTTAAGCCCCCTGGGCAGAATTTAAAAGTGTGACAGAGTTTGTCAACCAAGCCGGTAGTGACACTGCCGGCAAGAACACGACTACCCGACGACGGGTACTGAAAGGTATCGGGGCGGCAGGGGCGCTCACCTCTCTCGCGGGCTGTTCGAGCATCACCGGTGGCGGCGGCGGCCAGCTCGAGGAGCGTGAGGTCCGCAGTGTCGAGATGCTCAGCTACACGCAGAGCTCCCAGCAGACCTACAGCGCGCTCCAGGCCATCTCCGACAACATGGACGAGACGTTGGGGTTCAACATGACCTTCACCCCGGTCAACCGCCAGCGTCAGCTCACGAAGGTCTACGACGAGCGCGACTACGACGTGAGCAGTCTCGGGTACACGGGGCGGCCCCACCGCCTCGACCCGCACATGCTCATGTACAAGAACTACCACTCCTCGCAGGCGGCAGCGGGCAGCTACAACTGGACGGCGTTCCAGGACGAGGAAGCCGACCGGCTGCTCGACGCGCAGGCGGAGGCACTCGACCGGGAGGAGCGCCAGCAGCTCGTGAAGGAGTGCCAAGCGTACCTGATGGATCTACCTGGCGGCGAGATGCCCATCGTCCACGGCAATCTCATCAACGTCATCAACACCGGCGAGTTCACCAACTGGACGAACGTCCCCGGTCTGGGCTACAAGAACATCTGGACGTGGACGGGCGTCGAACCGACGGGCAACAAGACGAAGCTGGTTTCGTCCTACACCATTGAGGCGGGACAACTCAGCCCACTCGCGGCCGGTGAGGCGAACCTCATCACCAACCGCATCACCCACGACAAACTGCTGCGCATCGGCACCGACGGCCTCCCGCAACCGTGGCTAGCCGAAGAGTACGAGGTGTCCAACAACGGCCAGACCATTACGTTCACGCTGCGCGACGACCTGCCCCAGTGGCACGACGGCGAGGACATGACGGCGGAGGACATCGCCTTCACCTTCAACTATCTGCGTGAGTGGGAGACGCCGTTCTTCGCGGACGCCGTCCTTCCATTCAAGCCGGACGGAGCGAGCGTCCTCGACGACGGTCGCGTCGAGTTCAACCTCGAGCGGCCGTTCGCACCGGTGTTCGTCCTCGCGTTCTCCCGGATCCACATCCTGCCCCAGCACGTCTGGAGCCGGGTCCCCGACGAGACGAACGTCGAGGCGCCGTATCTCTGGAACCCGACCGACAACGACATGGACCTCGGCGCCAACGGCTACGTCGGCAGTGGTCCGTTCAAGTTCGACCACTGGACTCCCTCCGAGGAGATCGGAGTCGTCGCCAACGAGGACCACTTCGCGGCGCCGAAGATCGACGAGATGATCATCCGTATCATTACCGAGTCCCAGGCGCAGACGAACGCACTGGAGCGGGGCGACGTCGACTTCCTCATCCAAACGGGCGCGAACCCCGACGTGATGGAGGAGATGGCCTCCAACACCGACCACCTCACGTTCGACGCGATCCGGTCGGTCGGCTACGACGAACTTGCGATGAACACCCGCCGATCGCCGTTCTACGACGCGGCGGTCCGCAAGGCCTGTTCGTCGGTTATCCCGAAAGAGACCATCGCGACGGAGATGTACAACGGCTACGCGGAACCGGCTCACTCGCCGACTGCGCCGGTGCTGGAGTTCTGGCACAACCCCGACGTCAAGAAGTGGACCGAGGAGAACGACGAGTCGGCGAAGGCGTTCCTCACCGACGCGGGCTACGAGATCACCGACGGGACGCTTTACCACCCCGAGGGTGAGATTCCCGAGAGCCCCGCGCCGTCCGGCCCACCCGAGAACGTCTAGGTAGCCCAGTTCCCGCCCTACCGGGCGGACACCACTCATACACATACACAATGGCACACACTGACACAACGTTGCGATTCGGGGGTGACCTCGTCTAGCAATGAGCTTCCGTAGTTTCATCGGTCGACGACTCGTCGGTACGTTCCTGACGTTCCTCGTCGTCGCGACGATCATCTTCTTCCTGTTCCGACAGGTCGGCTCCCCCCAGGCCCTGTTCATGTCTCCGAGCATGAACGCCGAACAGATAGCGCGCATCGAGGCGCAGTTCGGGCTGAACGAACCGCTGTACGTCCAGTACTACAAGTATCTGGTTAGCATCTTCACGCTCGAGTTCGGGATGAGCTTCTACTACCGGGCCGACGCGGCGCCGCTGCTGTTCAACCGGCTCAAGAACAGCCTGCTGCTCACGGTTCCTGCCATCCTCCTGTCGTACGTCGCCGGGACGCTTGGAGGCGTCGTCCTCGCGTGGAAGCGTGGGGAACCCCTCGAGCGAGCCGGACTCGTGATGGCAATCCTGTTCCGCTCGTCGCCCCGGTTCTACGTCGGCCTGCTGCTGCTGTTTTTCCTCTCGGGGATGTTCGCGTTCTTCCCGTACGGAGGAATACTCCCGGCAGGCGAGACGTTCACGAGTCACCTCGAACTCCTCACGAGACCGGCGTTCTACCGGCACGCGGTCCTCCCCATTGTCTCGATGTCGCTGTATCTGACGGGGTTGCCGTTGATGCTCATGCGGACGAGCATGCTCGAGGTCATTGGTGAGGACTTCGTCGACATCTGCCGGGCCAAGGGGATGTCTGAGAGCGACGTGATGTACAAACACGTCGCCCGGAACGCCATCCTCCCTGTGATGACGGCGTTCGCCGTCGCCATCGCGTTCTCGTTCGGCGGCAACGTACTCGTCGAGACGGTGTTCTCCTACCCCGGCGTCGGCCGGCTGATGGTGAACTCGGTCTTCCGCGGGGACTACCCGGTCGCACAGTTCGCCTTCCTACTGATGGCGGGAATGGTGCTGACGATGAACATGGTAGCCGACATCCTGTACGGCTACCTCGACCCGCGGGTGAGCTACAACTGAACCATGGCAACGGAAACTGACACTGACGGCGACGGTACGTCGCTACGCAAGGAGGCCGACGATAGCGTCGTCGGCGCCCGACAGAGGCAGGAGTTCATTAACGCCTTCCAGCAGGTGTTCCGCAACTCACTCGCGAAGGTGGGTGCGGTACTGCTGGCGTTCTTCCTACTGATGGCGCTGTTCGGGCCGATGGTCGCACCGTACAACCCGGACGCACACCAAACCAACCCCGACGGGAGCTGGTACAAAAACCAGGGACCGACCGCCGACCACCTGATGGGGACGAACACGCAGGGCCAGGACCTGTTCAGCCGCTTGCTGTACGGCGCTCGCATCGCGATGATCGCCGGGCTCGCGACCGCGTTCATCGTCGGTATCCTTGGCACGATTGCCGGCATCACCGCCGGCTACTATGGTGGCAATGTGGAGAACTTCATCATGCGGCTCGTCGACCTCGCGTACGGCGTGCCGTTCCTCCCCTTTGCCATCGTCCTCATCATCGTCCTGGAACCGAGCATCTGGAACATCATCATCGCCATCTCCGTGCTGCTGTGGCGGGAGACGGCGCGTGTGGTCCGCTCGGAGGTCATCACCATCACGGATCTCGAGATGATCGACGCAGCCCGGGCGGCCGGCGCGTCGGACAACCGCATCCTGCTGCACCACATCCTGCCGAAGGTGCTGCCGACGACGGTGCTGTACTCCGTGTTCGCCATCGGCTGGGCCATCCTCACCGAGGCGGGACTCTCCTTCCTCGGGCTCGGGGACCCCAACAGCATCAGCTGGGGACGGATGCTCCAGGCCGCCTACACGTCGCAGGCACTCAACCGCGGGCTGTGGTTCTGGATCATCCCGCCGGGGCTCTGCATCGCGGGATTCGTGGCGTCGGTGTACTTCATCAGCCAGGGCGTCGAGGAAGTAGTCAACCCCAAACTGAGGGACCGCTAACATGAGTTTGCTCGACATCAACGACCTCTCGATCCAGTACAGAACGCAGGAGGGACCAATCAACGCGGTCCGGAACGTCTCGTTCAGCATCGGTGAGAACGAGACGTTCGGCCTCGTCGGCGAGTCCGGCTGTGGCAAATCGACCATCGCGAAAGGTATCCTCCGCATCCTGCCGCCCAACGGCGAGATAACGAACGGTTCCGTCGATCTGAATCTTTCGAACCGGACGGTCGACCTCGCGACGACCGACATGAAGACGCTCCGGGAAATACGCTGGGACGAGGTTTCGATGATCGCCCAGTCGGCGATGAACGCACTGGATCCCGTCTACACCATCGGTGAGCAGATCGTCGAAGCCATCCAAATTCACGAGGATACCTCGACGAAGGAGGCGCGCGAGCGTACCAGGGAGCTGTTCGAGATGGTTGGACTCGACCCCGAGCGGATCGACTCCTACCCCCACCAACTCTCCGGCGGGATGCGCCAGCGCGCGATGATCGCAATGGCGCTGGCGCTGGAGCCGTCGCTCATCCTCGCCGACGAGCCGACGACGGCGCTCGACGTCATCACGCAGGACCACATCCTCGAGGAGATCAACGAACTCAAGGAGCGCCTCGGTAGCTCGATGCTCATCATCACTCACGACATCTCTGTCGTGGCCGAGACCTGCGACCGCGTCGGCGTCATGTACGGTGGCGAACTGGTCGAAGTCGGCCCCATCGAGGAGGTGTTCGTCAACCCCGAGCATCCCTACACCCTCGGCCTGCTGAACGCGTTCCCGACCATCGAGGGCGAGGAACGGGAACTCATCACGATGAGCGGCTCGCCCCCGGATCTGTCGGACCCGCCGACCGGCTGTAACTTCTACGACCGGTGTCCGTACCGCGAGCCGCGCTGTGCCGAGACCGACCCGGCGCTCTCGACGCGGGACGACGGCGACGGCAACTGGAAAGCCGCCTGCTTCGTCTCGGAGGACGGCGAGGACATCGAAGCGACCTACGAACGCACGCTGGAGAACCAGGAACTATGGCAGAGACTCTAATGGAAGTTCGCGGCCTCAAGAAGTACTACCCGGTCGACACGGGGCTCATCTCCCGGCTGACGGGCGGACAGCGGTTCGTCCACGCCGTCGACGACGTGAGCTTCGACATCGAAAGAGGGGAGATATTCGGGCTGGCCGGCGAATCCGGCTGTGGGAAGACCACGACCGCCCGCTGTCTCACCCGCCTCGACGACCCCACCGCCGGAGACATCTACTTCGGCGAGGACCGGCGTAACATCGCGGAACTGGAGCGGGACGAACTACGCGACTACCGCCGCCAGGCGCAGGTCATCTTCCAGGACCCGTTCGAGTCGATGAACGACCGGTTCACCGTCCGGAAGTGGGTCCGAGAGCCGCTCGTCATCCACGATATCGGTGACGACGACGAGCGCGATAACCGCGTCTACGAAGCGCTCGAACAGGCGGGGCTAACGCCCGTCGACCAGTATATCGGCCGCTACCCCCATGAGTTGTCGGGCGGGCAGCGCCAGCGGGTTGCCATCGCGCGTGCCCTGGTGCTCAACCCGTCGTTCATCGTCGCCGACGAACCGACGTCGATGCTCGACGTCTCCGTTCGCGCGAGTGTTCTGCGGGTGCTGAAGCGACTTGTCGAGGAGGAGAACGTGACGCTGATCTACATCAGCCACGACCTCTCGCTCCTGCGGTACATCTGTGACCGTATCGCCATCATGTACCAGGGTGAACTCGCCGAACTTGGCGACAGCGAGGCGGTGCTCCAGGAGCCGAAACACCCCTACACGCAGTCGCTCGTTTCGGCTGTCCCCCGCGCGGACCCCCGGGAAGGACGGACACGGATCCGCATCCCCGGCGAGGTCGAGGAGCGCATCGGCGGCATCGAAGGCTGTTCGTTCAAGGACCGGTGTCCGTACCGCTACGAGCGGTGTGACCAGGATCCCGAGATGTACGAGATGGAGGGGGAGTACAACCAGATGGTTGGCTGTCACCTCTACGATCCAGACGAAGACCGTCCCCTCCCCGGCGAGGAGGCGGCCGACGCGGACGACACGGCCGATGCGGGCGTAGGGGTAAGCTGAAAACCCCACGGGCGCTTCTCACACAGTATGGCTCTACGTTCACGACTCGAGTCCGCAGTCACGACAGCCAGTCTCGCCGTCGTGGCGGCCAGCGTCGCCGCCGTCGCGCTCCGGTGGCTCGACCGCGAAGCCGACGCGGTCATCGTCGAGGAGAAGCTCCACGCCTACCGCGACATCATGGGCGAGATTGTCTCGCTGAACCGCGAGGCCGTCGCTCTCGACCCCGAGCGGTTCCGCCACGAGGCCGACGCCATCGCGTTCGACCAGGAGTCCGAACTGGGTGTGAAATATCTCGACGTCAACGAGACGTACGAGTCGTACCTCTACGTCATTGACGAGGACGTCCGGGAGGCGACGAGCGAGTACGTCGGCTACCTCGCGACGTACCACGACGAGGGCGCTCACGCCGGCGCCCTGCTGTACCGCGCGGGCGAGGTCTACGAGGCGATGCGGGCGGACCTCGGACTGGAATCGCTATTCGATGAGGAGTCGGCCGAGCCGCCGAGCGTCGACACTGACAGCAGTATCATGGCCGAGTACGACGACGAGGACCCGCCCGAGATCGACGACTTCACCGAGACGCTCGGCAGCGTCGAGGACCTCGAGTACTTCAACGCCGGCAAGCGTAACCGCGACGGCGAGGACGACGAAGCGGACTCGAACGCCGTCAACGAGGACGACGCTGACGCCGCGGACGGCGACGGGTCGCGCTCGTAGCCGAACCTCCGATTTCTGCCGAAGACAGCTTTATGTGACGACGTTCGGAGGTTTAGTGTATGGAGTTTGCCGTCAACATTCCAACGAGCGTCGGTTCCGGTGAGGCGACGACCCTCGCATTCTGTGACAAGATCGACTGGCCGATCCAACGCGAGTTCGGCCGCAACCTCGAATCGCTCGGCTTCGACGGGCTCGCCGTTCCCGACCACGCCATGACCGGGGACGGGGCGACGATGGAGTGTACGACTGTCCTCGCGGGACTCGCAGAGGCGACGGATGACGTCTACCTCTACCCCAAGACCATCAACAACCGGTTTCGCCACCCACCGTTCCTCGCAAAGACCATGGCAACGATCGATCGCATCAGCGAGGGACGCCTGAAGCTCGGGATGGGCGGCGGCTGGAAGGACGACGAGGCCAACGCCTACGGCTACGACTGGCCCGGTGCACCCGGCCGGCTGCGCGAGATGGAGGAAACGATCAGGCTGATGAAGAAGCTCTGGAGCGAGGACGAAGTCACCTACGATGGGGAGTACGTCTCCGTCGACGGGGCGGTCTGCAAGCCCCACCCAGTCCAGGACCCCCACCCGCCGATCATGGTCGGCGGCCCGGGCGAGGAGTTCACGCTCCGTATCGCCGCGCAGGTCGCAGACGTCTGGAACTGCTGGGGGTCGCATTCGTTCTACGAACACAAACTGTCGGTCCTCGCTGACCACTGTGAGACCTACGACAGGGAGTACGACGACATCCAGAAGTCCTGGTTCGGTCGCTGTGTGATCAGGGAGAGCGAGGCTGAAGTCGAGGAGTTGCTCGAAATCGCCCCCCGGTTCCGCCCGGAGAACCTCGACGACGACATCACCCACCTCGTTGGGACGCCCGAGCAGATTCGCGAGCAGATTCAAGGGTTCGCGGACCTGGGCGTCGAGGAAATCGTCGTCGAGTTCATCGACTTCTCGGAGACGACGGGGGCGGAGCTCTTCGCGGACGAAGTACTCCCGGCGTTCGCCTGAACCCCCGGCTTCCGCCTGACCTGTTCTCTACTACTTGCTACCCTGCGAAGGATTAAGTTGAGTGGTGGTAACCTATCACACAGATCATGGGCTCACCAGAGAACCACCAGTATGACGGGTACCAGCCGTTCCAGTATCTGGACGACGACGCGTTCGAGCGCTACGAACTCCCAGACTCCTATCAGTGGGGAGATTCCTACCAGATCGAGCTGACCGAAGCCGAAGAGGAGCGGGCGGCGGAAGCCGCCACCGACAACCTCGTTTTTTCGCTGCACGATCATCCTGTGTACGTGCCGAAGGATATGGCCGCCGACTTCCAGGATTACGCCAGTGAGGGGCGGCTGTTCACTGCGTACGACGCGCTCGCGAAGTCACCACTGGACGCGGTCTTCGACAACGTCGGGCTGGCAAGTGGCGCCTCGCCCAGTGGGATGAAGCTAGAGGACGTCCTGCTCGAGTTCGGGACGCGGTCGACCGATATCGCTCACCAGGACCTCCTGGTCAAAGCAGGGAGCATCGAGGATATCAAGTTAGCCGCCGAGGCGGGACAGATCGCTTGGGTACCGGCAATCGAGACCAGCCGGATGATCGAGAACGAACTCGACCGGATCGAACTGCTGTTCGGCGCCGGAATCCGAAAGCTGGGCATCACATACAGCGAGTCGAACGCGCTCGCGAGCGGACTCGGCGAGAAACGCGACGCGGGGCTGACGAAGTTCGGCGAAGCCGCCGTCGACAGGATGAACGATGTTGGGATGGCTATCGGCCTGAGTCACGCAAGCGACCTGACCGTCCTCGACGTCTGTGATATTACCGACGACCCGGTCATCCTCTCGCACAACGGATCGCAGGAACTGCTGGACATTCCACGTCTCGATCCGGATGAGGTTCTCGAGGTAGTCGCTGATACCGGCGGAGTAATCGGGATCACGGCCGCGCCGCACAACTCCGCGACCTACGAGACGCCGCGTCACTCAATCGAGTCGGCGATGGAACACTTCGAGTACGTCAAGGAGCTGGTCGGCATCGACCACGTCTCGCTCGGGCCGGACGCGATGTACGGCGACCACCGCGGGCTCCACCGGTTGTTCGACTCCGGCCCACCCGAGGGTATCGAGAGTATCGAATACGTCAAAGGAATGGATAACCCCACCGAGGCATGGCACAACTTCGTTCGCTACCTCGTCCGTGAGGGGTACGCCGACGAGGAGATCGAGAAGGTACTCGGCGGCAACACACTCAGAGTGCTCGAAGAGATCTGGCCGTAGTTCAGGCCTCTTCGCGCGTCCAGGGTTCAATTCGGAGCCCCGTTTCGTAGGTCCTGAATGCCTCGATCCGGACGACGCCCGTGATACGGACTGACTCGGCATCGCGGTAGGCCGCCGGACTGATCGTGCCGACGGTGACGACGAACGTCCGGGATGTTCCCTCGTCGATCCTCGCTCGCGGGAGCGAAACAGCCCGCCGAGGGGTCGATCCGTTCAGGGCGACGTCGACGACGACCGATCGAACGTACATCTCCGTTCGGAGGCGGTTGGGCACGCGAACCTCCACTTCGATCGCCTCACCGACAGTGTCGACACCGATAACCTCCACCTCGGCCGTGCTCTGGTCGACGACGGAAGCGTAGTTCGCTCCGAGGCCACCTGCAACTACGAGCGCGAGGAGCGCTACCCCCGCAGTGAGTGCGACAAGCTGACGGGTCGGTTCTCCCCGGGGGTGGTACCGCTCGAGCAATCCGAGTTCGCTGTCGACCAGTGAGGCGAACACGACGGTGAGCGCCACGAACGGCAGGGCGAAGATGATCTTGACCACGGCGTTGAAGATGCTGCTCTGGTAGACGGCTCCACGACCGTCCACGGACGCCTCGAGAACGAACGCCGGGATCGACAGGAACCCAACGACCACGACCGTGCCGACCAACGTCGTTCCGACGAGCACTGCCAGCACCTCCTCGATTCCGTCGGTCCACCAGTAAATCAGCAACCCGATGAGCGGGGTGAACACCACCGGGTTCGGAACGGGGAGCGGACTGAACGCCGAGAGCGACCTCGCGACCAGTGGGCCTGCAAGAACAACTCCGAGGAGCGCACTCACGGCCACGAGCAGAAGTCGTCGTCGAGTCGTGAGGGCCACGGTCCGAATCTACCGGCGGCCATAATGAAACTTTGCCAACCGGTACCATGGCCTCGCGGGCTGGAGAGAGCGGTCATTCCGAAACCACGGACGCAGAGGCTCGAGGCGTGCACTCCCGCGACACGTTGAAGTTCCGCTTCCACCTCTCTTCGACAATGGACCGCATGGACCGATGAAACGACGTCCCCTCCTCGCCGCAGGAGCTGCCACGCTTTCAGCCGCCAGCGCGGGGTGTCTCGGCGAACTCCACCCCGGCTGCGGTGGCGGCTCCGCGGAGACAGCACGTCCCACACCAGGGGAACCGGAGCAGCTCCCCGTCCCCGAGTCGGAACTCGTCCGCGCTGCCCGCCGGGACGAGATCCCAGCGATTACTGAGCCGGCGTTCGGTCCCAACTGGGAGGGAATCGTACTCACCGGCGTCTGGTGGGGCACCGGCGAGGAGTTCGAATTTACCGTCGAGCTACTGTCGGACGACCGCGTCGTCGGTGTCGTCCGTGACGGGCGTGCGCGTGCCTACCCGCTGAAGATGCTGAACTGGCACGAAGCAGTCAACGACGAGTTCGATGGCCCGCTCCTCGTCACCTTCTGTCCGCTGTGTGGGAGCGCCATCACGGCCGAACGTGTCGTCGATGGACAGCCAGCGACGTTCGGCGTCTCTGGTCTGCTCTACCGGTCGAATCAGGTGCTCTACGACCAACGTACCGACAGCCTCTGGGCGCAGTTGCTCGCCAAGGTGATCCGTGGGCCGCTGACCGGTTCGACGTTGCGCCTCGTTCCGTCGGAACTCACGACGTGGAAAGCGTGGCAGGAGCGCCACCCCGAAACCGAGGTGTTGTTACCAGCACCGCTCTCCGAGACCGTCGGAAAGTCCGAGGCCGCCCCGTATAGCCGCGACCCGTACAGCGAGTACGCCACGAGCGACCGCGTCGTCGGCGGCGCCGACAGCCACGACGAGCGGTTACACCCAAAAGCCGAGGTGCTCGGCGTCCGCCACAACGGCGAGGCGGTCGCCTACCCGCTCGAGCGCGTCTCCGCTGACGGGGTGATTAACGATACCGTTGGCGGGCGGTCGATCGTCGTCACGGCGACTGCCGACGACCGTCTCGTCGCGTACGACCGCCGGGCTGACGGGGAGGTGCTCCGGTTCTCGGCAGGTGACCCAGGCGAGATGATCGGTGGCGACACACGGTGGGAGGTGGAGAGCGGCCGTGCCGTCGCCGGGACACACGAAGGGACCACGCTTGAACCGGTGGACGACGCCCTCCAGCTCTACTGGTTCGCCTGGCGAGAGTTCGAACCGGAGACACGCGTCTACTCCAGTCGGTGGACGCTCGACTGGCTATGTGGGGGATGAATCACCGGCGATCCCCGGCTCTCAGCGTCCTTGACGCTGACTGCCTCTCAGAGCGACGAGAGGCCGTTGAATCGGAAACAGGTAAAAGTAGAGCTGGACGACGCCGGCAACGACGAGCAGGACGCCCGCTAGGCGGTGTATCAGTTCGGTCCGCCCGGCGATCCGGCCTACGAGTGCGTCGCGACCGAACGCGGTCGCCACGGTCACACCCACCAGCGGGAGCGCGAGACCGGCCGCATACGCGAGGAGCGTGAGGACGCCGACTCCACTACTGGCGCCGAATGCGACGGCGGTGACGGCGAGGAAAACCGGGGCGGTACAGCCTGCTGCCGCGGCGGCGTAGAGGACGCCGAAGCCCACGTAGTTCAGCCCCGACCGTCGCCTCGTCGGCAGCTGGACGGTCGGTGTCGGGAGTTCGATGCCGGCGGCCATCGCCGTCCCGAGACCAACGAGCAGCCCGCCGACGACGAGTTCAAGGATGGCGACATTCCCGAGCAGTCGCGTCCCGAACACGGCGACCACGACCGCGAGGAGACCGTAGCTCCCGAAGACACCCAGGCTCACGAGCGTGCCGACGACGAGCGCTCTGCCGAGCCGAACACGAGTTGAGAGACCGCCCGCCGCTCGTGGTGATTCGTCGCCCTCGGTCGTTCGGCCCAGGTAGTACGAGACGTACCCCGGGAGAAGGGGATAGGCGCATGGAGCCAAGAAGGTGACCGAGCCGGCGACAAACGCGAACCCGACGATCGAGAACTGCTTGATCGCGATCATCTCAGGCCTCCGAGTGCTCGAGTGCTTCCTGGGCGGCGTCGCGTAGCCGCCGTTCGCTCGCGAGGCCGACGTGCCGAAGCTGCTCCGTGCCGTCGGCCGAGAGCACGACGAGTGTCGGTATAGAGGTCACGTCGTATCGGCGAGACGCAGCCAACTCATCATCGAGCGCGACCGGCCAGGTTCCCTCGTACTGCTGCCAAAACTGTTTCACGGCGTCGGTGTCCGTTTCTTGCGTGATCGAAAGCATGTACAGAGACTCCGCATCGAACGTCTCGCGAATCGAACGGAGGGTCGACATCTGGGGTTTGCAGGGTGCACACCATGTCGCGAAGAAATCTAGGAGTGCGACCGCTCCATCAGGGTGAACCAATAGCTCGCCACCAGGTGACAGTCCGACGGCGACGCTCTCCAGGGTCACTGGCTCTTGGGACTCGCCCCGCCCGAGCACGCCCGAGCAGCCGGTGAGCGACCCAGTGAGGGTGACCGAACCGGTAGCGAGGAACGTTCGTCGGTCCATCCGCTTGAAATTCGACGGCAGTGGACAAAAGTGTACTGCAGCTGTGTGACTGACGCGCCTTCGGGGGTGCGTTCCGACGGTGACGGTGTCAGGACCCTGATGAGGATATGCTCGGACCCCGTGTGCCGCGTAGCTCACCAGGAATGAGGACTCGAACGAAATCTTCCGATTGACGGCGTCCATATCTGCGAACGCTAGCTGGCCATACCGTATTTCGGCGGGGAAAACCATTCGTCCGAGCCGGGAGCTCAGTCGAACGCGGGGATTACTTCCTCCCCGAACAGGCGGAGTGCGTCAGCGTGGGCTTCATACCCCAGCAGAGAGTGCTACCATCCGAGCGAGTACGTGAAGTTCACCGTCGACTGCGTCTTCGTACGTCTAGAGCCGCTCAATCACCGTTGCGGGGTCTCCGACGAGTGCGCCGTCACGGAGCCGCGAGAGTCGCTCATCGCTCATCGTTTCGAGGTCCCATCGGGAGGCATCCCGGTCCATGACGTGTTCGGCGTACATCCGCTCCTGTCCGACACGCCGTTCGAGGGGCCGGCTATCGTCGAACAGAGCGACACCACCACCGTCGTCTACCCGAGACAGATCTGCCGGATCGACGAGTTGCAGAACCTCCTCATCGCGACCATGCACGCCGACGACGGTCGCTGAGCGACCGGTTCTCTCCTCTCTCGACAGTCCGACATGCGGACGCCGACGGTCGCGGCAAGAGTAGGTAACAACAGGTCGCGAGCGTAGCGAGTCCGGCGAGCAAGAGAAACACCGTGTCGAACTGACCGCCGTCGGCGAGCAGCCGTCGGGCGTCGGTAGCCATACTCTCTCTTTCGCCGTTGTCACTCGATGATTTCTCTCCCATTATCCAAATTACGACCGAACGGATTATAAAGATGACCCGGTCGTGTGCCGAACAACGCTCGTCAGCTTCTTGATTCCGGTACGCCGCCGAACGACGCTACCCAGCGAGAAACGTCTCGAGGTGATCGCGGTACGCGTCCGGCCGGTCCTCGGTCACCCAGTGTCCGGCGTCGTCGAGTACGACGATCTCACCACCGATATCGCTGACGAGTCTCCGGCCGTCGTCAACGGGTTGTTCCGTATCCGCCCCACCCCACAGGCACAACAGGTCGACGTCGATGGCATCATACTCGATTTCGGTCGTGTGATTCGTGTTCGTCGCCACGGCAGCGCGGGCGAACGCCCGCTGACCGTCCGCCCGGAGCCACGGTTCGGTCATCCCGTCGATCCACTCCGAGTCCGACCCGTCCCGCTCGAGACCGTCGACGAACGCGCGCTCGAGTCGCTCCCGGAACGCGTCGGCGTCCAGCTCGAGCGTCCGGGGGAGACCCAGCGTTGTGATGTACTCGACCGGCCAGGAACCGTACGCCGTCGCGTTCGAGAGGACCAGTTTGTCGACACGACCGTTCGTATGTGCGGCGTACCGGAGCGCGACGC
>Ga0208135_100305_pt1 | contig 33164 bp, 57 predicted proteins | sample AntDeeMetag02WF5_FD_184757 | JGI IMG/M metagenome (GOLD analysis project Ga0208135, IMG submission 184757) | Saline lake microbial communities from Deep Lake, Antarctica - Antarctic Deep Lake Metagenome 02WF5 (SPAdes) (version 2) | ecosystem: Environmental > Aquatic > Non-marine Saline and...
ACGTTTGCGGACGACTTAGCGGTTTCGGTGGGGGTTCCGGCCGTGCCACTGGCGGCGGTTGCGTCACGGAACGGACGCGATTCACGCCCGCCGTGAACGGCGGGATTCTCTCGCTGATTAAAGATAGCTATAAATACTCTACTATTTCCCTGAATGTATGTCATTGAAAATTACAGTGTTAAACCCTATACGCGCAGATATTCGGCAGTGATCAAATGGCCTCTGGAAAATGTGTTTGAAGTGAGAGATCCAGATCTGCCAGTAAAACCTCTAAATCCGCGTTTCAACAGGTACCCTTAGAAAACCGATAAGACTGGCAGTGAGGAGATTCAAAATAGACAACACCGTCAATTTCACAGGTGAAAAGAATAATAAAGTCAGTAACTCAGAGAGAAAAACCAGAACTCAAGCAGACTGATTAGCGAGTTGACCTGACTCAAGGACGGACACCGTCACTGGCTCAGAATCTTCACCAACGACATTCGATTCAGGAACATGAACCGTCGATTCACCCCCCTGACCACCCCCAATGATGCTGATTGTGTACGGCCCATCAGCAGTCACTGACGTTTCCGTGTACCCATCCTCGGTAGTCACCGAATCATACCCAGTCGTGCCATACGGAACCGTCATTTCGAACGTCCCATCCTCACCGACTTCTGCCTGCTTCGTGTACGTGAAGTTACTTCGAGCGCCTTCACTGAGATTGACAGACGCTTCAACAGTCGAGCCAGCCGGGGCATCACCCTCAATCGTCGCGCCATCAACCTTCTCGAACGTCTTCACCCACGACGGCTGCGTTACTTGCAACTTGTCATACCCAGTTGTAAAGATGGTCTGTTGCACCGACTGCATGTACTGGCGGTCGTTGAACGCCATCGAATACGACGAATTCACGAGCCGGTACTGCTCTAATGCCGAGACGCGCTCATTCGGTGCCATTCCGATTCCGCCAACCTCAGCATTCGGATTCTTATCAGCGAAGGCTTGTGCTTCCTCCGAGGAATTGAATCGGTGAATGTCCCCCGGCCCCTCGAACACTTTGACAGATTCGCCACTGGAAGCCGTCCGTTCGCTGTATTCAACAGCGATGTTGCCTTTGTCGAGTGACGACCCGTGCAGGTGATACAGGCGAACAGCCATCGATTCGTAGTACGCCTGTTCTTTGTGCGAGTACGCTTGCTGGAACGACCCATTGGACACCGAATACACCGGCGTCACAAGATCGTCTTTGTTACGAACGTCAGAGTGTGCAGCTGCATCGCCAAGAACTTGATTCGCGTCAGCAGTCTTCCAATCAGCCATGACGTACTTGGCTTCCGCACCATTGTCCTGTGCGGGAAGTGCGTCCGGATCATCGCCAACAAGGAAGTCAGCTGTCTCTTGCACGCCATTCTGTTCCGGTGTAGCGACAGAGGGGCGATCTGCGAGTGTTGTAATCCAGTGCCCATACGAACTCCACGAGAGAACACCGTAAGCGTCAGACGGGTACTCATAGTCCGTCGTGTGGCTATACGTTCCATTGTACGGAAGTTCGGCATTGGACTCGCTGGGAGACGGAGTGTTTTCTTGAAGATACGTGAGCGGTTCCTGCCATTCAGTTACTTCACCGGGCGAATTTGCATTCGCAGACTCTATGACATTCGTGGAAGTGACTGCTTGCCCACCAGCATTTGCAAGTGGGAGTGGAGCAATGAGCGGGGCGAAGAGCAGCACGGTGACTACCACCGCAACAATCACTGCGGGGAGAGACATGGAGTCACTGACCCGATCAGCCGATGAGAACCAGTCCGTGATTGAGCCTGCGAGGTGATACAGGAAGTACCCCGTGAAGATTGCAACAGCCACCGCGAGGTAATACTGGAACCGCATTTGAGTGAACGCCAGTGCAGAGGTGAATACCGCCCATGCAGTGAGGAATTCCACATCAGCACTCGATTCGCGGCGGAACATCTTGAATGCGGAAATGAGGATGCCAACACCGGCAGCCACGAACGCAAATCCGTATTCTCGAACCAAGACATCGGATGCACTGAATCCGTACTTCGGCGATGCCAGCGCCCATAGCGCCTGCGTGTCAGGAGTCAGGCCGGGGACGACACCAAATCCGAACAGGGTCAAGAGGTAAGAGAGGAACTGCCCTGTTTGTGCAGCGAAGATACTGAATCCGAGAAATACGGAGGCGAAGAGCGCGAGTAAATGGATGAGTGACGTCTGCCCCGAATGCCGGTGTGAGTACAAGTGAGTGTACAGGGTTGCAATGACTGGAAGTCCAGCCGCGAGTGCAGCTGCGATTGCGTGCAGGAACGATAATTCGGTGAGGGAAAGGAGAGGGGCGCTGTAAAGCACAGTGTTCCCCACAATAACCGGGAGGAGAACTGCGCCGGTGGTGAAGGGAATGACAACACCAGGAATGGAAATGAGTTCAAGCGGGGTTCTGGATGCGGTATCGGAAAGAATTCGGAACGCGATGAATGCCGCGAAGAACCCGAGGAACGCAATTCCAGCAGGCCACACCATAAGATACAGTGCGGTGAACGCGCCAGCGAAGACGCTGTACTTAACCGCGCCATCGAACGTCCCGGACGAAGAATACAGGAAGTCAGTCAGGTGAGATTGCTGAGGAATGGAACGAATGGCAAGGAAGATGAACGTGACTGCGAGTACCATCAGTAGGACTTCGGCGATGTTGTGGGATGCGTAGCCGACGAGTCCACGTTCGAGGAAGACCCCGGGCATGGCTGCAAGAAGAACTGCTGAAACGAGTCCCGCGCCACGCCCTGCGATCTTCGCGGCGAGGTAGTACACGGGGAAGATGATGAGCGTGCCGAGAACGGCAGGCGTGTACAGAAGCGTTAACGCGATTGTTTGTTGGCTTGGGTCCCCAAGGCCAATGATGAACGCAACAGTGGCGATAACGAGGTCGTAGATGGTTCCGAATTCACCGTGGCTTGCGCCAGTAGGGAACGCGCTGTATACGTCGTAGGGGATGGTCTGTGGCCAGTTCTCAACACTCCATTCGATTGCTCGGAGGTGGTACCATGCGTCTGTTCCAGAGAGGAACACGCCGTTGTCTGTGATGAATCGCTGGGAGCCAGCGAGGCGGATGCTGAACATCGAAACGGCAGCGATGAGAAGTACTGGGATGTGGTACCAGAGTTTGAACAGATCGAAGACTGAGAGTGTCTCCGGTGCAGAGTCTGGTGACTGGGTACTCATTACGACCTAACCGACCATGAGGCTGTGAAAAAAGGTTGTGCGCTTGCGTGTTGGATGGTGTTCGTGAATAACCCTCGAACAACCCTTGATGTCCAAAGACAGTTATCTCACCATACTTGGGTCCCCAACGGTGAAATCAAGCAAAACGTCTTTATAAGTATGACACAGTAAATCAACGTAAGGCATGACTCCGTACATCGGAACCGCAGTTCTCGCAACCATCTGTCTCGCCCCGCTCTACCTACACTTCAGCTACGCGCACAAACAACGCAACCTCAGAAACCAAACCCCGTGACCACCTACAGCGTGTCCGGTGCAGTCGGAACATCCTCAATCGACGTGTGAACTCCGCATATCTTGATCACACCACTGAGTTCATTCACCGCTTCCTCAACACTCACCTGCTCATTCAGTTCGTGCGTTCGGTAATTCCCATCCGGCCCACCGTTCTCCCCATCACGATTCGTGATCTGGAGCGTGTCCAATTCAGCCAGATAATCCCGAACCGTGCGGTACCTCACACTGCGTTCCCCACCACTCTCAGCTAACTTCTCATAGCGTTCATACACCCGGCGACTCCGAGGTTTCTCAGACCCGTCTGCCGTCAACGTCACTAACGCATACAACGTAATTTTCTCGTTTTGAGACAGCGACGAGATACTGGTGATGACTTCCTCACTTTGCAATTGTTCTTTCGCACGGCGCACGTGATCGCTCAGGACTTCATCCGCATCTTCAGCTCGGGAAATGTCCGCTGACTCACGAAGCATCTCAATTGCTTTCCGAGCGTCACCGCCGTTATCTGCACCAATCGCAGCGCAATGCCGGAGAATGCCGTCATCCACAGCACCAGGGAGGAATGCGTCATCCGACCGTTGTTTCAACACGTCGAATAACTCGGGGCTATCATACGGATCGAACTGGATGCTTTTGTCTGAGAGACTGGACTTCACATCGCTTTTGAGATCATCCAACAGAGTGAGATCGTTACTGATACCGACAATCCCGACTTTGGCGTTTTCCAGATACCCGTTCGTTCTGGCACGCGGGATTTGATACAGGAATCCGTTCAGTTTCTCGTGATCGATTGCATCGAGTTCGTCAAGAACAAGAATCACGGTCCCGCCGATTGCGTCAAGTTCGTTGAAGAGCATCTTGTACACGCGCTTCTCTTTGTAGCCCGTGTTACTGATCTCATCTTCCATTGGCCGAATGGAATTGATAATCTCGATTGCGAGACTGTAGCTACTGGAGATGCCTTCGCAGTTGATGTTGATTCGTTCCAGATCAACCGGTACGTTGTGTTCTTCGATGTCGCTTTCGAGTTGATTCAGAATGAAGTGTGTGCATTCTGTTTTCCCAGTTCCGGATTTCCCGTACACGAAAATGTCATCCGGTTCTTCGCCGTTAATCACGGGGAGGAGGGCGTTCTGGTATTGTTTGAGTACATCGTTCCGACCGACAACCTTGGGCGGTGAGTAGGTGTCGGAGAGGACTTCTCTGTCGTTGTAGATGGTGGTGTCTACATTGAACCCTATCTCTGCCATACATAGGTGTGTTCTCCGATTTCGGTTAAGGGTTGGGACCGCCGATTCCAGTGGGGGCACCAGTTCCGGTGAAAATGAATCGGGCGGCCTGCCCCAGTGACTCGAACAAAATCGCGGGACTCCAATCTCGAAACACCACCAGTTCCAGTGTCCCCCCAACATCCGGTGAATCAAATTGTTTCTCGACGGGGAATTGGCGGGTAACCAGAAGGAGAAGCCGTGAGCAAGTGGGGCGAACCAAGACTTTATGTGGAATGTCGATGATTGTTGAAGTAGATATGACAGACCACACGGTTTCAGAAAAGCAGATTCAGCGCATCCGCGATAACTTAGAAGAAATTCAGGAGAACGCTGAGAATCCGAGTGTGAAGGACACGGCGATGTTCACGGAGAACATCCTCCGGGAGATTGAGAAAGAGTCAGAAGAGGATATGAAATGACCAACCCCGATGCACAATTCGGTGACAGAGGGGACGGAGAAGAGTATCAGTACCGCTCGGTGTTCGTCCTCGGTGGTGGGTGGAAGCTCAGAGAATGGACTTCGCGAGCTGAGGCTATTGAGGATCTCGGTGTGGCGAAGGATAAGGGAGCAGTTGCCACCGCAATCGAGCGTAAAAACCCTGACACCGGGCAGATAGAGAGGGCACAGACCCCAGATGGCGAATGGATGCCCGAAGAAGAAACCGATTTCCAAATCCGAGCAGCAGGTGAACAATGACGGAGCAATCAGACGGAGAAGTTGAACGCTACGCCCTCACCAACGGAGACGGCGAGACGATGCAGGGTGAAACCTACGAAGACTACGGCAATGCGGTCTTCGCCCGCGCTCGCCTCATGAACGAACACCCAGATGGTGAAGATATAACTGTGAAGGCTGCCGATGGCGGGTGACGCCGAACAATTCGGAGACGACACCAATCGTGGTGCCGATCGACTCGATGGAGAGATTGATCACCAACTCCCCGACTGCGAGGAGTGCGGAACGCATTGCGATAGGGTCAAAACGGCATGGGTGATCCGTCGGGAGTGCCCTAATTGCGGATGGTCTACGGTGGTGTTTGCGAGATGACGGGCGGAGAATGCGACGGGAGAATTGATCGGAATATCAGATACTCGTGCGACGTGTGCCGAGAGGAAGGAACCGACAAACCGGCTCGAAAGCGGGTATCGGCCCCCGATGCGGCAGGGTACGTGAACGTCTGCGCGGACCACGTCTCCGCCGTTCGCGGGAGGGTGATTGAGACACTATGACGGGCATGAATTCGGAGACGGGGTAGAACGCGAGTAGGTGGGCGGGTTGTGGAGCGGTGTTCGGGTCGGTGTGTTTTGTTTGTGTTATATCTGTTTTCTTACAGGGGGAGGGGGGCCACTAATTCCAGTGGACTGGTCAGAACCGGTGACGGTTCTTCAGAACGGTGTATCGTGCGATAAAACCTTTTTATGTATGTATGTATTACACCACTAACTTAGACAGTTTCAGCGACCCCATTTTGTGAAGTTTCATGATAGACCACGGCAAAGTGGAGGGGGTCCGCCCCACCGCCCCCGCCGCGACCCTCACCACTGGAAATAGTGGTCCCCCCGGGTCAAACGGTCAAAATAATTCACTTATCATATTCACAGACATGGTCCCCGTCCAAACATCCGCGCCCCCGACCCACCACTCTCCAAAATGATGCTTGAAGAACAAAACAGCACATTTTTATAATGGGTTGGTGATAATTGAGTTGAATGGGTTACATAAATCTGGAAATCCCCGACAACATGCACGGAAATATACGGACAGAATCAGAAATCAACAACGTCCCAATCAAAATGGTCATCATTGAGTCCCTCCGCCGTGATTTCGATGAAAATGGCAGCGCCGCAACGTTCTCAACCGACGACTGAATCACTGATACACAGCAAAAGAACAGCTCGTTAACCCAAATCGGCCCTCCGCCCTATTCTACTTCCCGTAGTCACTGGATCAAATCCAGATAGTTCCCCTCACTGGAACCGCTACCCCACCGGAACACACGGATCCCGCCGAGTCACGCCGGTTCGTACTCTGCATTCACAACATCGTGCAGTTTCTCCGCTCGCACCTTCCCAATTCCATCCACTCCACGCAACTCCTCTTTCGACGCAGTGAACACCGATCTCACCCCACCAAACCGTTCAAGCAGGTTCTTCGCCGTTGCCGGGCCGATCCCTTCCATGCTCGATACGATGTACTCTTGCTGTTCAGTGAGCGTCGACGTTTCTTTCTGCCCGTGCGCATTCACCTCCGTGTCACGCTCAGTCTGTTCCCGGCGAGCAAGCGTAGCTAACTGCTTCGCCGTTTCCTCTTGCCCGCCCGTGAACAAGACCTCAGCCTCAAAGTCCGCGTACATCGTTGTGATCGCACTGCGAATGGCTTCGTCCGGAATTCCCCGGCGACCATACAGGTCAGTCGGAGAATCGGCTTCCACCATCACCACTGCCCGGTCGTAGTTATTCACGAGAGCTTTGATCTGGTCGAATCCGCGTTCCCCAACCAGCGTGTCGAGGAAGTCGGTTGGGCCTTTCCGTTCAACGCCAACGCGGTCACTGACAATGAAGTCCCCGACTTCCATGTTGTTCTTGATTTCGACTCGTACATCGTCTTGCCGTTTCAGGATCTTCGGAATGTTCGAGTCACCTTCACGGTGATCAACCAGTATCGTGGGTGCGTCATCATCCACTTCTCCAGTTTCACCGACCTCGGACAAGGTTTGCTGGGCATCCTGAAGTTCCTCGTTCAGATCGGCTTCCATGTCCTTCAGCGCCTTCATGTCCTTCTTCATCGTGTCTTCTTGGTTCTGCGCGATCTGGTCTTTCCCAACGTCGGAAGTCCCCTTCCCGATGAGAATCACGACCCGACCATCTCGCTCCCGTCCGGTTCGCCCACGCCGCTGAATTGCGCGGACGCCGTCCGGAATGGGTTCATAGAACATCACAAGATCCACTGCCGGGATGTCCAGTCCTTCCTCAGCAACGGACGTAGCGACCAGCACATCGAATTCGTTATCCTCGAACGCCAGAAGCACGTCCTTCTGGTCGTTTTGCGTCATCCCGGGGTCGTTCTCCTTATTGGATTGCCCGATGAGTTTCCGCGCATCAACCCCGTTCCCGCGATCGAAGAAGTCCAAGATTTTCTGCACCGTGTCCCGGGATTCCGTGAAGACAATCATCTGCCCACCATCCATCGTGACCTCCCGAGCTTCTAACGCTAACTCCGTGAGCTTCGGGTTCGTTGACGTTGTATCTCGGAATAACGTGTAGGCGTCCTGCACGTTCGAATTCCGGACAATGCGTTGGTCAGCTTTTGATGCATCGTCTTCTTGCGCGTCTTCATTCAGTTCGATGAGGTACTGTTTGGCTTGCTCAATGCCTTGGGATTCCACTAAGTCGATGGCGTGGTGGAGCTTCATCGCTTCAGCGCGGTAGCTCAAACACTGGAATCCCTTCGATCGTTTCTGTGAGTCACTGGAGTTTTTCAGCTGCTGAATGTCGCTCATACACGCTTTAATCGGGTACAGTGACTGGGATTTCCTCGCGCTTTTGAGAACACCGCGTTTCTTCAGTTCCTTCTGCGCATCTCGGTACGCCTTCCGGAGGAGATCCGCGCCTTCAGTGACTTCGTCCGGCATGTCGATGTACCGGCGTTCCACCTCCGTGTTCCCGAGGTACTTCGAGAGGGCTTCATCGTCTTCGCTGAAAATCTCGATGTTCGTAATGCCGAGATTTTCACAGACACCCAGAATGCTTTTTCGTTCACTTCCAGGGGACGCACTCATTCCGGTTACGAGCGGGTTCTCGGCGTTGCCGTTGTATCGCTCGCCGATGTAGACGTAGGCGTAGTCACCGGTTGTGCGGTGGCATTCGTCCACGATGAGGTGTGTGACGTCTTCCAGTGTGTACGATCCGCTGACGAGGTCTTTCTCGATGACTTGCGGGGTGGCAATCACGACGCTGGGACGGACATTTCCGTGATCGCCATTCCAGATGTTCTTTCGCTGCGTGGGGGCGGTGTCACTCCCGGTGAAAATCTGGATTTCGTGATCAGGAAGTGTGGTCATCTCCTTGAACGTGCGGGCGTGCTGGTGAACGAGCGGGGTCTGTGGGGCAACCATGAGAATCCGCCCGCCTTTGTCTTCGAGGCGGCGCATGGCCGCGCGAACAGCGACCGGGGTTTTCCCGGATCCCGTGGGGAGGGCGATGAGTGTGGATTCAGTGGTGGCTGCGTTAACGAGCTGCGTTTGGTAATCGCGGTTCTCGATTGCGTTGTCTTCGATGTACTTTCCGGTGACGAATTCGGGCATCTGTATGTGTGTATGCGGGGTCGTATAGCGGTTAAACCCTCGGTACATGAGGGGGTGTTGATGTGAGTTGATTTTGATCCCCGGAACTCTTATTTGGGTTATGTTTTGACACTGGGTATGGTTAATCTCGAAGAAGAATGTCCGAATTGTGGTGGCGCACCGCAGGGTCCGAAAGCGGAAGATGGTGGGTTGCGGTGCAGTGAGTGCCATATTTCGTGGTTCCCGGCGAAGGAAGACAAGTACCGTGATAAAGGCTGGATCTGAACGGGGTCGATGTAGTATGTGCGGCTGACTGGATTGTTAACCAACTAAGCTGATTCGACGCTTTTATTATTAGTTGGAGGTAATCAGGGCGTGTACGTGAAAAGAATCGCGACACGAGGGACTCTGAAAACGAGGGGTGAGACTCCGGGGTCAGGCGGATGAAGCAACTTGATTAATGTTTGTACAGAGATTGCCAGCAAGACTACAGCCGCCAATTGAATCAAGTCCAGTCATTCCAAGTTTCACTTCAGGCGTTACTTGGATACCGACCGTGACTTCCTCCGTCATGTCATCTGTACTGGTTTCTGTTTCCACTCCCGGATCAGTTTCCTGATCCGTGGGTTCGTCTCGTTCAACCGTCTCTGACGCAGTTTCTTGCGGTACTGTTTCTGCCCAGTCACCTAACTGAACCGACTTTGATGTCCCAGTTTGGTCACTAATCTCCGATTCAAGATCAGCACCACTCGCCTCATTCACTGTACTGATGAATTTGTCTTCAGTCACTGGCTCTGCATCCGGTGACAGATCCGACTCCGAATTCAACTGGTAAAATACGTCTGCTAATGTCTTTTCACCATCTGTTTCATGGATAATCTCCGCGTCGATATTCGCCATTACTCGCGCGCCACGCCGGTAATTCACTTCCTCTTCCCACGAGGACGGATCGTTAAGTTCCCCGCTTCCTTCGCGTTCTAACGCCTGTTCTGCGTCATCTGCACTACTGATTCCTTGTTGGTAACTGGCTTTAATCCCGAAGTATTCTGCGAACGCTTCACTTGTCCATTGAACCTCATCAGCCTCAGTGTACGTTTGCTGCGTGTGCGTGTATTCATGGACGTACACGTTATTCACGTCAGTCACTGATTCACTGTGTCCAACAACCATGTCTCCATTGAAGAAGGCGTGCCCACCGCCCGATTCAACTGGGGAGATGAATAACTGAATCGAGTCTGTGCCTTGGAACCCGGTTTGGTCATCGTAGGTGTTGAGAACACGTTCAATTTCCTCGGGTGTGTCCGGGGGTTCGACTGAGTCCGGAACGATGAGGGTGATGTCTTTTCGTTCGCCAATCTCAGTTTCTGTGTACTCGCCGAAATACACGGTATTCGCCCCCGCAACACCGTCTGTAACATCAACTGACACGGTTTCGGAGTGCTGTTCGGATAACGGCTTCATGCGATCCACTGTGTTGTCAGAATTCACCCACACTGCCTCGATGTATGGTGAACCACCGAACACCCAGTTACTTCCACTTCCGTAATCTCCGTGTTCGTTTGCTGTGTCAGTAATATCTGCGGTGTACGTCATTGATGGACTGTTCGTTGTATCCATATCGTATCGGGTGTACGTTCTCTCGCTTTGTTTCTCGAACCCAGTTGTGTCCTGAACTGTAACGTCAGAATCTACGAAGAAGCTGAATTGCCGTTTCGTGTCTGGAACAGTGAAGTCTACGGTGAATTCAGCAACATCGGCATCTTCTGTTTGTTCGACAGTGACTGTCGACGTGACTTGTTCCGGGTATTCAGCCGCGCTGTGACTTGATTGCTCGGTCGGTGCTTCAATTCCGTGAACGGGAGCTGCAATCCCCGCAAGTGCGATGAAGAGGATTCCCAGAAGAAGCACAGTTCGTTTCGAAGTCATTTGGTTGGGTGTAGCGCGCAGTCACTGGGTATGAATTCGTCGGCGGTCAGAAGCCACGGATTTGAGTCAGTATATCCTCGCAATCTTTTCAACCCGGCGCGTCCCCGTGTGATATATGAGTCAAAGCCAAAACTCGGGTTTGATGAGTAGTGGCGGTCTTGTCCGGTATTTCGATGAACAATCCCAAGATGCAGTTCTCGTTAGTCCGAAGACAATCCTGTTTCTTTCGATTGGAACTGGATTCGTTGTTGAGATGCTGAAATTCCTGTTCTGACGAGTCTCTGCGAACAAAGAGAAGACGGTTGAACGGATGTGTGTTCCGTGTTCAGTTCACCGGTTCACCGCATTTGTCGCATTCACACCCAAGATCGTACACCAGTTCTGTATCTGCACCGCAGTTCCCGCATTCGACTATTTCGCCCATACTACGATGTTTTGCAGCCGCGTATAAATGAAGTTCGGGGGGTTTGAGTCCCGAAGTTCTTTCCCCGGAGGTCCGGTACTGGTTCGTATGTCGATTGAATCCCCTCGTGTGAAGAAGGCGGTTGCAATTGTATTGTCCATCTTATTGACGTCGAGTTATGCTGCGGTCGGTCTTTTCTGATTTCGGTGAGTAATTGGAAACAGTCGTGGAAGTGGAGTTGCACTCCTGTATTTCCCCCACGGAAGATTACTTCCAGTAATCCGGTTTTTGGGTGGTATGGTCATGGCGTATCGATGGTTTTTGTTCGCCCCCGAACCAGAATATATATGGATGATTCATCTCCCTGTTTCAAGATAGGTCACGCAACCACCATTCCGTTTGAATGCCCTCCTGACGAGCGAGAACCATTACTTGACGATTGACGTTTTGTTTCAAACGCCCATCAAACGGTTCTTAGACGCATTTCCGTGGATTTAACAGTGCCCTTCGCAATGCCTTTAGCATGGCTACCGGGCAGCAAACTACAACGGACTCACCTGTTGCGGAAGCGATTGATAAGATCCAGAATTCATCCGAACTCGAAGCGAAATTCGAGAACGACGCCGAGCTACAGTTCCGGACGAAACTCATCTCTATCCTATTCACGTTTCAAATCCCGTTACTGGCACTCATAGCATCCACGTCAGTGTACAGATACGTGTTCGAGGGGGTGGTGTTCTGGGGGTGCATCGCAATAACCGCGTTATCGGCGTTTTCAGTTGTTGTAATGCATTTCTATGGCCCTGCATTGTATTCATTCACCCGACAAAACTTCACCTTCTACCAACTGTTTGCCCGGTGTTTACTGATTGCACCACTCGGTGTGGTGATTGGGGACCTGGTTTGGTCTGCGGAGCTACTGTTCATTGGCCCAATCACTGGTGTGAATTCCGTATTTCTTCTATTCTTAGTGTATTTAGCGTATACTCGCGCTGTTGAACTTGTCTTCCAAGAAGTCGACGCGGAGTGATGAACAGGTAGTAGCGGTGCAGTGATGCTGCATTCTACGAATTTTTCTCAGTGTATAAGTATGAGCATCGGGTAGTGGTGAGTAGATGACGCAGAATTGCTCTGAAAACCGCGAATCGGCGCGCGGACGTGTTGAGATGCTTGAACAGCACCTCCGCGACTTGGTCGGGAATGCTGCAACGCCCGTGTACGTCAAATCACGCGAACTAACCGATGAACTGGATTGTAGTGTGAAGGAACTCGGTTCGATTTGGCCCACAGTACAGAACCGAGAGAACAGCCTTCAGGTTGAGAAGTGGGGGAAATCGAGTGGAATCACGTGGCAAGTCACTACTGCGGATGGTGGCGCGGAATGAGTCAGTCTGGAGCGTGGGGCGGTGATCCGATCGGGTCGCTGTCTGAGGACACGCTTGAGGATGTCGCCTTGATTGAAGAAGCCCTTCGTGAGAAGATCGCTGTTGGGTCGAGTGAATACCTTTGGGCGAAGGACATCGCGGCTGATCTGCCGGGGATTTCGTCTACGAAAGTCGGCGTGTTACTGCAAGAACTGAAGCTCCGGGAGAATGGGGTAACGATCTCGAAATGGAGTCGGACTTCGCCGTATCGATATTGCATCACGAACACGGGGGCGTCGGAATGAGTCATCTTGGGACGGAAACTGGAACGAGTTACCAGCATAGTGATCTCTCGAAAGTCCGTGAAGCCATCCTTTCGATACTGGATGGGGATGACTTCGGGTATGTAAAATCAAACGCAGTTGCGAATGAGACGGGGTTGACCACACGAGCTGCCGGAAGGCACATCAGCACGTTGCGTGATTCGGATGAGGGACTGGATGTGTCTCGGTGGGGAGACACGGGTCCGGTGTGGTATATTGAGGTTGAAGATTGAGTCAGGCAGCCTCACCCATTCAAAATGACTGGACAACGGTCGACTGAACGCCTGACGTATGAGATGCCGAGCTACAAGGTCGGCGCTCTGATTGGCGTCGGGATGTTCGTGAATAGTCTCGTGATCCTGTTCGCCAATTCCTACACGACTGATTTCCGATGGTCGGTTATCGTTGGCTTGACTGTCGGGATTGTGTGGACAGGGTACTTCGCAGCAATCCAGTTCGCAGATACCCACATGCCTTCAATCGATGTCTGAGGAAGGACTGGAGGATGATGAGCAACCGCCGATTTTCCGCACCGTTTGGTCTGAGTACACGTCTGACCACTTAGGGAAAGAAGCTGATCTCCATGTACCAGAACAGTTTGATCGTGGTGAATGGGAGACAGTGGGTTATCTCCCACCAGATCGACGTTCGGACACGGAGATATATGATTGGTCGAAGTTCTACGATTTCTGGTTCTGGCTGAAACAGGAAGGGTATATCTGCGACGGCGAGTGAAGTGACGGATTGTATTTCCAGACGGTTCTTTTCGGTGCCTTTATTTGTATTTAGGTGGTTTGTGTATGTATGAGTTCCCGACCGCAGCCTCAGTCAGACACCGAAACCCCACCGTCCACAGACTCCCGAACCACCGAAACCCCTGCCGAACTCGCGAATCTCATGGCGAGTCACCTTCTTGTAACTCCCCCGGAACCCACCGACCGGATCCTCATCCCCGGCGCTAACGCAGGCGAACTCCGTGATGCAGTCACTGCTCACTGCACCGACCACGAGTACGCTTCCCCGACCTGCGTCTCCACGAGCGTCACCTCGGAAGGCGGCAGTAATGATACGGATTTTCTGTTGAACCCGCCGGAAGGCGAGTTTGAGTACATCATCGCCAATCCCCCTCGGTCAATCTTCAACGCCATCTCGCCGGACACACGGCAGCAATACAGCGACGCTGATTACGCCACGTTCGAGGGACGCCCAAAACTCTCGAAACTGTTCTTCGAGCAGGCACTTCGGTGCCTTGCACCCGGTGGAACGCTTGTGTTCCTCACGCCGTTAACGCACTTCACCGATTACGAGTCAGATTCGTTCCGGAATCTCCTCCGACGGCACACGGTTCACAACATGTTCGTGCTTCCCAGTGACTCCCTCTCCGAGCGATCTGAAACCCCGGTTCTCACAGTCCTCTCGAAGCCGGAGTCTGGCGCGAAAACCTCGCCCGATGAGTTCTCATCAATCCGCATCGAGTTACTGCAAGAACCAACGATCGCACAGATCAGTGACGCAGACCAATCCTCGGGCACTATTTTCGAGGACTACACGGATCTGTTCCGCCGCGCTCGTGAGGATGTGCTTCGCCGTGAGTCCCAAGAATCGGCGTCCTTAGAGCGGAATCCGTTCGACTACCCGGAGGTTTGGCCACCGTACACGGAACCCATCCCCGCGCCCACGTCACCGGGTTCTGACAGTGGCTCCGAGGAAAACAACCAGTCGTCTTTCGATTCCTTCTAACCGAGTCTCACGGCGTTCCACAGTCCATGGACTCGGTGAGGAAACCGAAGGCAGTGGTTCTGAACCGCCGGTAAGCGCGTAGCCTTTAGGGGCGGGTCGAGTTTCTATTGAGTCACGCTACAAGTATGACTTGGAAGGACACTGTCGAACCTGCGTTATCCCGACTTCCAGTCGTGGACAGACCAGACGGACACGTATCGTTCAATAACAAATTCATGTGGACCGGGGCAGTTCTCCTCGTGTACTTCGCCCTCACGAACGTTCAGCTATGGGGGTTAGGAACCGGTGGGCAAGGCTTCGGGTACTTCCGCACGATCGTTGCCGGGGCGCAAGGCAGCATCCTGCAACTCGGGATCGGCCCCATCGTCACGGCGAGTATTACTCTGCAACTACTGAAGGGCGCAAATCTGCTTGGACTGGACACCGAGTCCGATCCGCGTGACCAAGTGCTGTATCAAGGCCTTCAGAAGATGCTGGTGGTTTTCATGACGCTCCTCACTGCCGCGCCGATGGCGTTCACCGGCGCGTTCCTACAACCGTCGCAGGCACTTGCCTCCTCACTCGGCGTATCTGTGTTCGTTGTACAGGTGCTGATGTACCTCCAGATTGTTGTTGGTGGACTCATCATCGTGTACCTCGATGAAGTCATTAGCAAGTGGGGACTCGGCTCCGGTGTTGGACTGTTCATCGTTGCTGGCGTCTCCCAGCAACTCATCGGCGCTGTTTTCGCAACGGAATGGCTCACTGGAACGTCCGGCATTCTCGCTGCATGGGTCGGGTTACTCACCGGTGAAACGTCTGTGGAATCGATCTTCACAGCTGCGGGCCTCGAACAGATGCTCTTTGGCCCGCTCGAAGTCGCTGCCATCGCAACTACGTTGTTCATTTTCGGCCTTGTTGTCTTCGCCGAGTCCGTTCGCGTGGAAATCCCATTGAATCACGCTCGCGTGTCCGGGGCTGCTGGGCGCTTCCCCGTGAAACTCATCTACGCCAGCGTTCTGCCGATGATCATCGTTCGGTCGGTGCAGGCGAACATCCAAATCATGGGTCGCGCACTTGATTCGACAGTCGGCCTCCCGGCGTTCATCGGTGTGTACTCTGGTGGCGAACCCGTGTCTGGGTTGATGTACTTCCTGAATCCGATCCGCGCTCCGCAGGACTGGATGTGGTTTCTTGGCGGAACGTCCGCTGAGGTCTGGGAAATCGCGATTCGCCTCGGCATGGACTTCCTGATCATGGTCGGGGGCGGCGCAATCGCGGCTGTGTTCTGGGTTGAAGCAACCGGTATGGGATCGGCATCTTCCGCGAAGCAGATTCAGAACTCTGGGATGCAGATCCCCGGGTTCCGCCGGAATCCACAGGTCATCGAGAAGGTGCTTGACCGGTACATCCCGCACGTCACTGTGCTTGGTGGCGCACTTGTTGGGTTCCTTGCAGTGACTGCGAATCTCATCGGGACGATCGGGCAGGTGTCCGGCATCGGCCTCCTGCTCGCTGTCTCGATTACGTACAAGCTGTACGAGGAGATTGCGGAAGAGAAGATGATGGAGATGCATCCGATGATGCGGCAACTGTTCAACGAATAGCGAAGTCGCTGTTTTTCTGCGTTGCTGTCGGTTCCTGAACGAATTTGCTTCGAAGAAGGCGGTGTTTCTGCGTTACTTCGCTATTCGTCGTCGCGGATGACTACCGGGTCTGTGATGTGGCTTTCACAGTGGTCTGCCGGGCAGTCATCACCGGCTTCTACATCATCGTATTCGCGGTACACGTGCCCATTCGCAAGGCATTGGTATTCCTTTTGAACCATATTACATTGTCCGTCCCCCGGGTTGAAAACAGTTGGCTGGGTGCCGATGCTGTTGGTAGGTTCTGCTAACGAGAGTCACTCAAAATCCGGGTGTTGCTTCGAGACAAACACGGGTATTGCTTCGAAGCAAATCGAACTGTTTTCGCTGTCTCTCTTCGTGTTCTCTTGACTCTCGTGTTCTGTTCTTCCGGTGTGTTAAGTGGTTGAACCTCATGTATTCAGTGTATGCCGAACACTGATTCGCCGGTTGATTCCATGGACGTTGAGGAACATGATTGCTTTCAGCACGCCATTTGGCGGCCCGAAGACGTCGGCGCTGTGGACCCGGTTCCTGGTGACTGCGAGATTTGTGGTGAGGAACTGGAACACTACTGCGATGACTCATTCCCGACTGATGCTGACTTCATGAATGTCGTTGATCACGGTGTTAACGATGAGCCGATTTTCGGGGTGGAGTATGACTGTGAGTTTTGCAGTCGCACGCTCGAAACGCGGTTCCAGAAGAAGGGGACGTGGGACGTGGACTCGAACAAGAAGGTGTACGGGGCCTGATCACCGGTCTGTGGTGGTCACGAGGCAGTGACTGACCCACCGATTGGAATTCTCAGGACTGCGTGGCAATCGTGGCAGTAGAATTCTGAGGATTTCGGTGGCAGCGAGAACAGGGTGAGGTCGTCACTGCCGCAGTTGACGCATTCGAGTAGGTCTGGGGTTTGGTATGGTTCTCCAGCGGGCATCAGTTCACCGTCGTTGGGTGGCGTCACGTGAATCATGCATTGGGCGTCACTACTGTGAGGGGAAGTACCCTTCTCTCTACCAAACCCAGAATATGAACTCAAGTGTTTCGCTGTGTAGGTGGGGTGAACCCAATGTTTATGGGGGAATACCCGAGTGTATTGTGTATGTCAGATGCGAACGAAAACACCAGCGGAACAGGTGCGATGAGCAGAACACAGACGGAGTCCATGCGCGGCACGACAGTCAACATCACTGTCGAGGTCGAGGATGATGGCAATCTCACCAAGGAAGAACGTCAGAAGCTCACCGACTTGGTGATTGAGGAAGGGATGAATTCCGAGGACGCTGAGTGGGATGGTGACTTCTCTGCACCGACTCGCGGCAACCGGAGTGTCTGAAAATGTCGGTTGGAAACCCTGAAACCGGGTGGTTCGATTCTCTCGGTGAGGAAGTCCCGGACGTGAACAGGGAACTGGCGCGTGAGAAGGCCCGGTCTGAGATGGATCTGAAGCTTTCGGAGGAAGACATGGATCGGTACATCGATTCGATTGCAGTTGCAATCGAGGAAGATTGTCCCGAGGATGCAATCCCCCTCTCTCGCACTGAACTGGATGTCACAGGCGCATTCCGGTTACTCGCGTATCTGTGCGTCGGCCCAACTGAAGACACTGAAGGTGAATCCGAATGATAGACGAATACCCGTCGATTGAAGCGTGGCATCGTAACCGTGTTGAACAGGCTGAAGCAGAGAACCATCCTGCACCTCATTTCGAGGGGTATGTGGTTGTTGAGTTACCGAACGGCGAACGGTACGGTGTTGTTTCGGATGTTATCGCACAACGAATTGCATCAGGGGAAGGCACTGCTGACGGGGGTTCGTATGAAGAACAGATAGAACAGTACGAAGAATGGCGAGCTGCCGCGCGCGAAGATCCGGATGCGTTGGTCGAATACGTCATGACGGAGATGGGTTGGGAGTCGTTCTCCCGATCTGCTGTTCGTCTCTGTGAGCCGTCTGAGACGCGGTCTGCTATGTGGGATGACGCAACTGCAACGTTCGCCGATCCCACAGAAACAGACGACTAATCCAAAGGCTCAGTGCGAATCCCCCCAGTGTTTTTGAGTAAGTTCGATGTAGGGACGGTAACGATGGAGCAGACAGCGTCGAATGAGTCTGAAGAACCGGATGTTGAACTCGGGTTACTCGGGAAATCGGTTGCTGCGTTACTCGGGACCGGGATTGCAGCACTGGTAGTGTACGGAATTCTTCAAGCGATTGCAGTCGTATCCCCGAGCCTTCACAGATTCATCATTGATAGCTTGATGCTGTTCGTGAATGGATTGCCCGGGATGTTTGCTGTTTTCTCAGTGCCGCTATTGGTTCTTGGCGCTGTCGTTGCGTTTCATAAACTGGCGTGACGATGTGTATCGGTTCCAGTTTGCGGTCTTCCGCGTGAGTCACCCGAATTCTTTTGCGTAATCCCGTCTCACGGGGAGTATGGTTGATTTGGAGTACGAGCCGATTGATGCGTCGCAGTCGAATATCAAGCAGTGCCCGGTCTGTGATTTTATCGGGCATGACGGTGAGTGGCGGAGAGGGGCTGGTGTGAAGCGCGATACCTGCCCGAATTGTGAGAGCCATGATCCGGTGTATCTGGATGCGTATGCGTGTCTGGAGTGCGGTGTTCACTACAGCAATACTGGTGATGCAGAAGAGTGTTGTTTGTGACTGGTTTCGCAGTGTGTGAGGGTGTCTGAGTCACGGTTCGAACCGGATTCTGAGGTTTTGTTTCGGTGTTTTTAATAGTGTTTGGTGTGTGGTGTGAGATAACGATGCCCCAGAAAACCGCAGCGTCACCCCAACCACAACCCGCCCGGTCGGTTCTCCGACCCTGCTGTGATTGCGGAATGCTCCTTCACGACGGAGAAAACATCGAATACAGCGACGGAACCTACTGCAAAGACTGTTCTGACGCCAAAGAACAAACCCCAGCCGGAGTCACTGACAATCCCCTCAAACAATGACAACGGACAGTGACTGGCTCCGGGTCATCCCGCAAGGCATGGTCCCTCCGCACCTCCCGAACGCACTTCGCGGCGGCACAACCGGTACAGTCAAAGAGAACGGCCTCATCGAGATCGCGGACATTGATGGGACTCACCTGAAACTCAAACCCCATGACAACCTCCCTCCCGGAACGGACGTGGTTGTTCGCCGGAAACGCGGAGCTGAATGGTGCCGACCGAAAGCAGACCACGAGGCTGAGAAAACACAGCATCAGGTCCGTCACGAAAAGAAAGCCCGTGCAAAATCCCGTGTGAAAGCGTGGCGTCGACGCCGAGCAGAACAGTTCTGGGACGAGTACGGCCTCCCGTTCGAGTACGATGTCGGGATCAAAGGTCGGCGTTCCGGGTTGCTTCGAGGCAGTAGTGGGGATGGAACGGATTCGCGGACAGTGACGCACTTGTATGTCGCTGAAGCGTTTTCGGAAGAGCGGATTGAACGGGACGGTGGCGTGTATCTGTGCCATCCGGGTACGAATGCGAAGTTCAAATTTGAGGGTGAGCGCCGCACGGATTCGGAAGGAGATGAGTATCTCCCTCGGGTGACGTGTCTTGCGTGTAGAGAACGGATGAAGCGGTGGTTGATCACTGAAGCGGAGGATGACGATGACTGATTCAAACACGACACAAACTGATCTGGAAGGCGAGGCGGCAGATGAATGGCAGATGGACTCCAGTGAATTGGAGCTGCGTGAACGATGCCCGAAATGCGGCGATCTGTTAGAGCATGAAAGCAAGAACCCGCTGGAAGAATTCTGCATCGCTGGAACCTGCGACTATTACCGCGCTGAAGGCGCTGATGGTGAAGTCATCCGAGAATGATAACGGGTGAAGAAACCGAGGTGACGTATGCGTGCAGGCATTGTGGTGCGAAGTACAACACGCATCATCCGCCACCGCCACTCCGAACGTGCTACGAATGCGAAGAACCGAATCCGTGGCAGAAGGTCACTGAGGAGTAACGTCCAGCAATCGGAGTACCGTTGTTGTTCCAGTCCTTTTTACGTGTAACCACGGTATGTCGGGTATATCGATGACTGATTCAGACCCAGATTCCAAGCCTGAACGCCCCAGTGACTCCCCGCCGAAGCCGAGAACTGTGTCGTATGCAGTGTGGCACGCCCTTCGTGAGCTGAGTGCAGTCACAACAACGCTTCACAAACTGGATCAGGAGTACCCGTCGATTGCTGCGAAAGAGGCGAAGGAACATTTAGAAACAGCAAAGGAGTCAATCGAGGACGCGATTGAGCAGCTTGATGAAGTGATTGAGCATCACGAGGATGCAGGGTCTTCCGAGGGTAACACGGAGGATCAGTGAGATGGAGGATGATGCAATGCAAATCGGGAAGACAGCGACTGTTCGAGTGTCTGTGCTGATGGAGTATACGGTCGAAGTAGAGATGCCGGTTGACGGTGATGTTGGGAAACACGCCGATCTCGAATTGTTCCTGACGGGGAGCTACGACGAGTATTCCGAGAAGGATGTCGTGAACACGGACATCGTGGAGGAAGAACCGATTTGGGAAGATGAACGCCCGGAAGATGAGTGGCCGACCTACATCTGATCGCCCGGATTCTTTGTTAAATCCGTGATTCCGGGGTGGTTCTGGAGGGGTGTGTTCCCAGCCTTTATTGGGGAATACCGTGAATATCGTGATATGAAAGGCGCCTCATTCCTCCGTTCCAGCGGTTGTGCCTCTGGCGCAACGGACTCTCGTTTCACCTCGGAGGTGAACTGGTAATGGCGGCTGTATCCTCCGAACCGCTACAGTCCCCATGTGGGTGTTACAAATGCACACGGGAGGAGTATGACTACACCGATGACGGCGAGAAACTCGTCGTGAATAACGTTCACGGAGAGTTACAGCCGTGCGAGACGTGTGGCCGCGCGAAAACCGAGTACGTCGATCACTACACGTGGGGCGAGTACCGGTGCTGGTGGTGTAACGACCGATGACTGGCGACGCTGATACCCAATGGGTTGTGTATTCGATTCATGACCAAGGCGGCATGGGGCGGTTCCTCGCGGTTGAAGAAACCCGAGAAGACGCGGAAGCGACGGGTGACAAATGGTGGGACGCATTCGATTCCGGTGAGAAGGAACGCCCGACTGGATACGCCGGGATTTCATGGAAACCGGTCGCCGATTTCGATAACTGGGAGTCTGGAGAATGACTTCCAACGAGAAATCGAACAGCACGGACGGATGTTACGTCGGCGAGACAATCGGGATGACTCGTGTTGGAACGCGGGATGGAGTTGCGATACTGGAATGTGATCACTGCGGAAATACGTACCCGAAGGTGTGGGGGAAGGCGAAAGCGCATTCCTGCGGTGTTGGCGAGGATGTGGACAAGGCTGGGTGTTGCGGGAGGGCGAATCTCGTGGATCACTGGGTCGTTCTCGATTCCGGTGAAGGGTTTATTGAAAAAGAACGGAAAAAGAAGTGTGAGAACTGCGGCGAGATCCACCCGCTCGGCGTGATGGACCGTGTTTGAACTCGCGGACTGCCCGTATTGCGGCGTGGATTCGGATCCAGACGACTGGTTGGTTGCAGTGTGGGATTCGCTCGAAGCACAGCAAAATGGCGATGCCCCGGAGTACGTTGGGTGTACGCAGTGCAGTACAATGGAGGCTTACGAGAATGACTACTAACAACTCGGACGACGGTTCTGAATCGCAACGAGACAATGACCTCCCGCACCGGGAGAAATCCCGTGAATGGGCAGCGAAGGCGGTTGCGAATGTGGAGGAATGGGGGCATCAGCGCCGCGAGACACTTCTGTTAGCAATGCTGGAAGAACTCGGCGAGCTAACGCAAGCAACGCTCGAAGCCAAACACGAAGATGGGAATCCTGCGCATATTCAGGAGGAACTCGATGATCTTGCCGCGCTCATGTACCAAATGCAGTGGGCGATGAGCAACACTCAGATCGAGCAAACGAAGTGACCTGTACCGTGGTATTAACTCCCCCAACGACTCATCTCCTGATATGGACAATGTAACAACTGATGACATCGAGGAGGATTCTCTTTCGATTAACGGAGAGTGGTGGGTTTTCGCAGAACCGGGGCGCACAATCGCTGAAGACCCGATTTTGAAAGCGCATTCTGAGAACCCGATTTCGTTCAACTACCTCGGCGATCGCGTGTGTGAAGAGCAAATCTGGTTTTTCACCTTCAATCTGAAAGACACAGACGGAAATGACGAACTGAAGAAAGCAGTTCTGGATTCGATTTATACCGTAGATGATGATGCGGGCCTCCAGACACTGCGCGTGAATGGGGGAGTGATGGTTCCGGATGGGTTGTTGGATGCGATCCGAGATCGGGACGAAGTCGGGGAGATTGGCCGTCCGCCCCGCATTCCGGGGCGAGATTCGGAGGAGTAAGGCCTGATACCACCCGCAAGTCTTTTTCGGTATCTCTTGGAAATCTGAAATGGTATGTTAGAACGAGCCGTGTCGTATCCATTCGACTCCGATAACGCAGTTTCACAGCACATCATCGGCGGTTTCCTTTGGTTTTTCAGTTTCCTCATCATCCCGCAGTTCCTGATGATGGGGTACCACATGGAAGCCCTCAAACGAGTCAGTAACGGCGACACAACTCCGCCATCGTTCACTAACTGGAGTGCGTATCTTATTGATGGACTCAAATTCACCGTTGTTTCGATTGGGTACATCATCCTCCCCGTTGTGTTCATGGCTATCGCCATGTCCCCGGTTGCGTTCTCCGACACTGCAAGCCCCGTCTTAACAGCTGTTCTGGCGGCGATTGCAGTACTGGTGTATTTCTTCGGGGCTGCACTTGTTCCCGGAGCAGTCACGCATCTTGCAAATACCGGATCTCTCAAATCCGCGTTCGATGTCCGTGAATTGAAGACGCTCTGGTTGAGTCGGGAGTACATCGTTGCGTCGATTCTGTACTCAATCGCAACCTTCCTCGTGTTCACCGCCTTCGCCTTCCTGGCAGTGATCACGTTCGGAGTTATCTACGTTCTGTACCCGTTCCTCGTGTTCTACGTGTGGATGGTTGAAATGTACGTGTTCGGAGATGTGTACAACACAGTGTACACCAATCAGTCCACGTTGTACTGAATCAGCGTCACTCCCTACCGGGTTCTGTTTTGCTGTGGTTTCCGTAGAGAAGCATCGGGAAGCAAATCCCTATATTCATAGGGGTATTACGGTGTAGTAATGGGAACTGAAACAGATGCTCCTGAGTCTGAGTCGGAGTCGAATAGCGAGTACCGTGACGCGGCTGATAACGTGATCGCTGAATTGTATCGCCGCCAGGGATTCGATGGGTGGTGGGATCGGATTGATGACGGCCTTCAGGATGACATTAAGGATTCAGTCGCTGGTTCGATTCGGGAATCGATTGAATCCCCTTCGGACGACTAACTACGTCACTCGATTCGGTTCAGAATTTCTGCGGGCGGGTTTCGATAGCCGGATCTCGCCACGCGAAGAAGCCTTCAGGATGCGATTCAGGGGCTGGGAGATCAGTGCCGATTTTTTGGGCGAGATTGTGCGGATTTCCGTCTTCGTGCGCGCTCAGGTTATGCCATTCACTGTCTTTTTCATTCCAGTATAGGCCGTTAACCGCCATGTCGGTGCAGTACCAGTCACCGGTTGTGTCCATGAGGAAATCAACCGACCATGAGTGCGGCGTGAATGCATCCGCGATGTCTTCAGCGTACTCTGCCAACTCAGGGATTGCGTCTTCAATCCGAGTGACTTGCTCTCTATACAACTCAAGATTGCCGAATTCGTGTTCGAATCGGTCTTTGTTCATCCGAGGGTAGTGATACAGAATCTCGCCGTCCTCGATGAAGAACCGGACTTCCGGATGGAACGTTTCGTCTGCATTGATGACGTTACTCCCCCGACCGGGTTTGAAATCAATGTCGAGGTATTCGCGGATTGCAATCCCGCGTCCGTGCGGCATCTTCTGCATGAGGTGATCATCGAACAACTCGGCTAAGGTGTCTTTGATGCTACTGGTGGTGTTGTCTTCGATTTTCCCAGCTGCATCTCCGAGATGCCGGGCCGATTTGTAGAACGACCGGAGGAAAACAGGACCGCCACCGAAGTCGGAGTGTATGCATGCCTGTATTTTCTCGAATGATACGTCAGGGCGTCCGTAGAAGTCGAGTTTTGAGTCGGTGTCTTCAGACAGAAGTAGTGCTGCAAGTTCGTCTTTGCTCATGTGGAGGTATTTCATCTGTGAGTTTGGGAGGTTGATGAGTACCGTGTCTGGCGTGGGGGCGCTTGTTTCATCGAGGGTGGGGTACCATGTTTTCATCGAGAGTGCAGCATCGAAGAAGGATGTGATCACGGCGTCTGTTTGGGGTTTGATGTCTTTGAGCGGAACACGTGTCTGTGAGTCTGTCATCTTGTATTCACCAACCAGTTAAAGACCAATAAAAGCACTGTTTTAATCGCCGCGAAATGCAGGGATTGTTGGCGGAACACCGAGAATTGATATGGGGTACAGAACGATAGTGTTCCACATGACCAACGATACAGACCAACACGAAACCCCGGAATCCCGACTGCAACAGGAACACCGCGAAGAACTGCAATCAAAACGACTCAGTGACACTGAACAAAAACAGATCCGTGAAGCCCATCAGCACCACCTGATTCGCCCAACAACCTCCAAACTCACAAACACCGAGAAACTTGCCGAGGATATTGAAGCGGAGTACACAGCTGAAATCCCGGACACGTACTGTTTCACTTGCGAAGAATGGCTCGGGTTTTCCGGTGTTAATCTTCAAGGCCGTCCACGATCGCGGAAAGAAGCATACTATCTCGGCGGCCCACCAGAATCAGTGCAGAACGCGAACGCCGAGATTCGAGAGTCACTGGCTGATCTCACGGAACTGGTTGTGGAAACAGTGCCGCATATCACCACTGCCGAAGATGCACTGAATTTCATCGGAACCGAACTTGAACGCGCAGAAAATCGAGTCCAAGAGGCTCACAGTGAGTGACTCAGAGTCGGCGGCAACGTATGGTTGGGATGCTCCCAGTCAGTTCGATACGTTCGAGGAGAAACGGAAAGCTGCATTGCTGTATTGGCGCACGTGGGCTGTGATGCTGATTCTCGCAATCGGAGTTTTGCCCATATTCTCCCTGCCGTTTTCAGGGTATGTGGGTGATGTAGCTACCGTTTTTATATTGGGTATCACGTACTGTGTAGCACAGCAAATCTTGAATCATGACTGACGATACTGTCGCAACACAGGGCCGTGGCGAACCGGGAACCCGAACATTGCCGAATGGCGATAACGTCCATGAATCCAGTGATGGGCGGTTCGTTTTCTCCCCGAACACCCGGACGGTGCATCAGCGTGAGGAATGGCCAACGGACGAGTACGACTACGCATTCCATCCGAAATGCGGGCAACGTCTTCCCGAAGGGTCAATCTGGGGATCTGTTGATGCGGAGTCTGAAGAAGAAGCGGTGATGAAATACGATCTGAGTCCGTGTACGCGATGCATCACGGAGTCACGGAAACTGGAACTCTGGCGGAAGGATGCGTACACTGCACACGTCATGCATCGCGTCGACACCCCGGACCGGTGGTTGTAGGGGTGGACCGGTAGTATCTGGAACTGTCTTCTTCCGGGCGTTTATATGACTGCCTCGTTCAGTATGAGCTACGATGAGGTGGCTCATAGACCCCGTGTTCAACGCAGTTCCGGCACTGGAATTCCTCCAGTTTCTCCCAGAGAAAATCCCGTATGAATTGATTGGGCGACTCATCGTCCTTATTGCCTTAGTCATCACCGTGGTTTTCGGCGTCGGAATCGTCTTCGGCGTCACTGCGTATGTGTGGATGAAGTTCTGGTTCGCAATCTCGAATTTGATGTGGCGCGGCTATGAACAGAAAGCGAATCACCCGCCGGTTTGGAAGACCCGGATTTCCGGAATTGCGTTGTGTATCCAGACATTGAAACTCTGGAAAATTCCTACCTCATGGAAAAACGCAAAGGAAATGTCCAACACGAAACAGTGGTGTGAAGACCACGGGTACGAGTACAAAGGCGACGAAGACACCAGTGCAGACTAACAACACAGCAATTCAACAATGACCCAACCTGACTCTGAAACTGCCAACGAAACTGATCAGTACGACACCCTTCTCCGTTCGATGGAGCCGGGGTTGTTGATTTCCGTGAATAATGCGACTGACCACGCACTCCCGTCTGGGGAATTAACGGTGAAATCCAGCCGAGATGATGAAACTAATGTGTTCCTCACTGGGTTCCAAGACAGTCATTGGCGGATTCACCGTGAGATGTCCGGCGATCTTGTGTACGATGAAATCGGGGATTGCGGAGAATCCTACGTGGATGACATCCTCACAATTGAGATTCTCGGCATGGAATAACAACTGTCCTGAACACTACCGTATTTTGAAAATCAATGCAGACAACAACTGAAACCTCCGGTACTGACGATGCACAGACTGTTGAACGACGCCAAGTGGACTGGTGGGCGCTGGAATCCGTCGTCACTGAACGTCGCACAATCGTGGATGAAATCAGTGACGCTACCGGGTATTTCCATGATTCTGAAGCTGAGAAGCTCGTTGACATCGCGGAAGCGTCCGGGATGAAGCCTATCGGGGTTGTCCGTGCAGCTGTCGAAAAGGAAATCGATCTCCGCGAATGGCGTGTCGCGCATTTCGAACAAGACGATGATCCGCGAGCGTACATCCCGCACAATGCGTATCAGTATTGTGAACGGCACCGGAACGCCGAAGCGGCTCTGAATACCGTTCGTGATGTTCTCACGGAAGTGAACGACTATGGCCATGAAACCGTTATCGATGGATTCGAACAGGTTGAGGAACTGCTCCAATCTCACGCTCGGAGTCATCGTGCGAAAGCAGAGGCGGCGGAGAAGCATCTCGATAAGTGCAATGTAGAAGCACCGGACGCGACCGATTTTGAATTGTAGCGTATCAGTGTAGCGTGCATTAAAATAGGTGGCACCCGGAATGTGACTTACACCACATGAACGGCATAGATGATGCGGAATGGACGTTCGAGGAGGGTGCGGTATTATTGGAAGCGAGTGAGGGGGACTCGATGCCGGGAATGGGGAATTATCTCTCAGACCCAATCGAGTACGAAGTGAAGCGTCGTCTGTTCGATCCGGACCATGACACAGAACTGTACTACCTCGAATGGGAGGAAAACGGCAATGTGAAAAACCAGTTGTACACGGAAACGCTCGTTCGGATGCATTACGAAGTCATGGAGGATCCGGGCGATGAGTGACATGCCGGACTCCGTTGTAGGGCTGTGCGACTGCGGGTGGAAGTACCATCGGGCGCAGGCGGAAAAGATGGTTCAGACTCGCGCAAGAGCCGACATCGATGATGATGTCGATGATGTCGCTGAAGAACAGGGCGGACTTCACGAACGTGTCTGCCGGGAAGACGGTGAGGTGACTATTGATGTCTGAATCAGTAACAATGACGACTGGCAATGAGAGCGAATCGGATTTGCTGAACACGTACCGAACGTCGCCTTACACGTTCCCTCTGCATGTCGTTTCAGAGGATGGGTCGGCGTTATGCGGGAATCTCTCCGGGAAGCAGCTCCGGCTCATCGAGAAGGAAGGCTTCGATGTTCTCCCAACTGTGTCCGAGAAGCGCGATGGGGAGGAGTGGAAGTTTTTCCACGCGGATCTCTGTGGGAACTGCCGGTCGATTCTGTTATCTGAACTTGGTGAGGGGGCCGCGCAGAAAGGGTGGGAAGAACGGCAGGCGGAAATCAGCGACTCTGAGAATCCGAACAAGAATGACTGAAGAAACCACACCATCTGAGAACAACGCGGATTCGGACAGCACGCCGGAAGCTGAGTCTGTACAGGAGTTACTTCAGCGAGTCCGGGAAACCGAACAGCGCGTCCGTGACCCCACTGTAGAGGTTGACGCGGAACGCATCAAACAGCACGGCGATGCAATCGAGAATCTGATCGGTGACGACGAAGGATTCGGCAGTGATTCTGATCTGGTTGACATCCCCTGTATGGTTCCGAAAGACACTGCTCGGAAGATACTGACTGATCTCGAAGAAACCGGGTCGGTCACACTCGATGTCTCACGGGATAAAACACCGAAACTGTTGGATCAGATTCAGTGGCAACTGGATCATGGCCAACAGATTCTCCGACTTGTTGATGTGTACAACCCGGACGAATACGACCGAGATGCGTAACTGAGGCTACTTACATGACTGAAACCGAATCCCCAACTGAAGGCATTAAGACGGAACAAGAACGCGTCACGGAACTGCTGACTAACATGTACGTCGACGCGGTGTTCCGCGTTGAAGATGGTGTCGTGTGGGTGAGTGGAATGAACAGTTCGTGCCAAGATGTGGCGAACGACATGGCAAGACGCCTCACCTCGAAAGGCATTCCGTGCGGGTTGGTGTACGATGACGACGCAACGCATAATGGCGGCGTTCAGTTCAACTTCGGCGATAATGCATGAGTGACGACCACAGTATCGCGGTCGGTGACGTGTTCGTTGATGAGAATGGCGACGAATTCACCGTGTCTGAGGTGAAAGACTCTGGGGAAGTCGTTTTCGAGGACTACTATCCGCACTGGCCCGGTGAAGTTCAAAGATTCCTCGATGACGGTGTGTGGACTCGGAAACCCGAATCGGGTGCAGGTTCCGAATCGGGTGCAGATTCCGTGGAGGTTCGGAGAAGCGATCTTGATGTCCTAATCTACAGTCTCGGGCTGTCTCAGTGGCTCAGTCCGAATGCTGACTCAGAGTACGCACAAGAATCACGGAAACTCACAGAAGGCGTCTACGGCGCGTTACTCACATCCCGATTCGATTCTCGGGATTCCGCCCCAATCGAAATCATCCGTGAAGCCCGTGAAACCCGGAGCTACATTTTCGACCGGCATTTCTACGCCGAAAGCACGTGGGAATTGGTCGAGTACGACACCCCGGATGATCTGTTCGACGCTGTTGAACTCGAATTAGCTGCAACCGGCATCATCCCCGATGACCTCCCGGATCGGACTCGGGACTACGTTGACTTGCCGCCCGAAACGAGGTCTGAACGTCCCGCTCGCCGAGATCAGCAGTAGCTCTGGAGAACTTATTTTAGGGTGGGGTGGGGGCCGCCGAGTACATGATTGACTCCCCGTCCGACGTATGCCCCGAATGCAACACAGCGGCATAGTTCACCGAAGTCGGTGACCCGACAGTCATCGGAACAGAATATCGATGTGGTGAATGCGGTGCAACGGTCAAAGCAACAGAAATCAAGCGCCGATAACGCGAATCGCCTGTTTCTCCTCGGTCACTGAGTATTCCCGCTCCAGTCTTCGCATGCGTCGAGATCGTCCATGTTTTCGTCGTGAAGGCCGCAGTGCGGAACCATTCCCCCGACCCCGTCACGGTATTCGAAGTGTTCGCAACTCCCGCAGTATTTGTCGTGGTACGGGGAGTCACCGGGCGCGTCGACGGCGGCGTCGACGTCGGGGTTCATGTCATCGTCATCCTCGGAGTCACTGAGAATTTCTCCGTTTTCAGTGTCTTCCTGGTCGATGAGGAGTCCATCATCGGTGTCGGTGTTGTACCGAGGATCATCTTCGGGGGGCGTGTCCGTGGCTAATCCGGCTCCACTGCCGAACGACGGGGTGTCATCAGTGTCGCTGGATTCGCCGTCTCGGGGGGTGTGGTTCACAACGACATCGGTTCGTGGGTTGTACGTGGCGAGCGTGCGGAAGGCGTAGAACAGTGTCATACCGAGGCCGGTTGCATACGTGAGAAGAACGTACACAGTATAGTCCTGTTCAGGGACGTTCCAGTGATACGGGTAGACGTACAGGAACAGAACGATGCCAGCGAAGGTGATGAGACTGCCTTGCTTAATCCGGGTTTCTGTGTGATCATCCAACGGGAGAACGGAGACTAATCCGAGGAAGATCATCGGGAGGCCGACACCGCCGAGAATACCGGCGATTTCCCATGCTTGCCATTCTTCCATTCCGAACAGAGCAACTAAGAGGTCTGTTGATGCGCCGATGATTGCGCCGAGCATGAATGCAGTCCCGGCGAGGAACAATGCGGTGCCGACGTACAAGCGTTCGAGGCTTTGCACCGGGCCAACATTCCGTTCATAGACTGTGGTGAGATTCTCCATGTGCGTATTCCGTCTGTCTCCGGTGAAAACCTCACCGGGGTTAACGCGGGGAATGTACTGTGACGCCCTGCAACATTTTTAGACGCTGACTCTGGACCGTTCACATATGTCTTTCAGACAAGTCATTGGGGTTCTCGCTCTCATTCTCTTGATGGGCGGGGTTGTTGCAGGGATAATGGTCGGGGATGACGTTGTAGATGCAGTCCCGGAGGATGTGTCGGAGTCACTCCCGGATGAAGTCACGGACGTGATCACGGAAATCGCAGGGCCGGAGCCGTATGTCGGGTCTGGTGTTGAACTGGATGCAGAGACGGTTGCATCACAGCATTCTGCAACGCTTTCAGATGAATCGTTCACCAGTGAGAGCGCAATTCGAATTGGAGATGTTAAAGCGGGAACTGGGGCGCATTCCGATATTACAGTGACTGTTGATCAGGATTCGGGCGCTTACCTGAAGGAAACTGAGTCGACATTCACTCAAAAATCGGTGTATACAGACGCCGGGGAAGGCAGGACTGTGATCCGGGTGCAGGAAAACGGTGAGGTAACGTATCAGTCCGGCACGGAGCCGTATAGCAACTCAGATGTGTCTCCGATTGTGCCAACTGAAGAAGTGAATGCGGACTTCCTGGCGGAGTTCATTGGCGACACGGAGTATACCATGGATGGTGTGAAGATGCATAATGGAGTAGAAGTGACTTCGTTCACAACTGACTCTACGGATTCTTATACTGAATCTGGGAACGTCTTATCGGAGGGGCAGTCTATCGAATCGTTTGAGTCTGAGTTCTTAGTTGCGAATGAAGATGTGTACGTTCCGTACTTCTACGCTGAACTGGACGTGTATGATGAACGCGAAGATCGGACATCAACGATTCAGATCCAGTTCACGGTGAGTGATCGTGGTGATGTGTCTGTTGAGGAACCGGCATGGCTCGGGAACGCCGAGTAAATCACTACTGAAATCGACGGAAGGGGTCAGGTCTTTCGCTTGACTGGGGTGATGTTGGGGTATGAGTACACCTGTTTATTCGAATGCGGCGGCTTCGGTACTCGATGTAGTGACTGCACCTGAGACTCTGCCAGCTGTAACTCCGTTTGATGCAGATAATTTCTTGGAGACGTATCGAGGGCGGTGCTTAGGTGTGGATTGTCAGGCAATCTGGTTTTTCGCTCAAGGCCCAACCGTTCCGGAGGAATCGATGGAATGTCCGGTGTGTGCTGATTCGTCAGCAGTTGTGGATCAGGATGTGAAGTCGATTGATGAATTGAATCCCGGGTCTGGGTTCTGAAGGGAGGAATTGTTATTGGTGGACCGGGGGTTTCGTGTGATATGACGCGATTAGTGAACCTTCGCGGGTATGGTGTCGATTCGTCTGTATCGGGTGAGCCTCGCGCGACAATTGTTGTTGAGTCTGCGGTTCCCCCGACAGAGGTGTCTGGAGAGATGGGGTTCAATTTCGGTGTGGTAGAGATGAGTGACGAACAGATGTTCGCGGTGTTAGCCCCGGATCAATCGGTGCTTGGGGCGATGGAATTGTCGGAGTCGACTGAGGCGTTGGTTGAATCGATGGTTGATCGCGGGGAGTACCGGGTTGTGGTTGAGTTTGTTGAGGAGATTCCGGTTGAGAGCGATTCGGAGTGGTTTGAGATGCGGGAGATTTCTGTGTCAGGGTTGGATGAGGGGGAGGATGAGGTGTATGTTGAGGATGCGCGTGTTGAGGGGGCGTTTGAGGCGCAGTTGCGGTCGCTTCTTTCCAAGTTCGGTTAGTTCTTTTCGGCGCCTTTATTAGTAGGCGGGGCATGTGTTTAGACACACATGGCAGACCCGGACAACACGTCATTCCAAGACCCAATCGACTGGGACGCCCTCAACGACATCGTCGTTGGAACCCACACCTTCGAAAACGTCCTGTACAACCCGGACGAACTCGACTCCCGCGCTCCCCCATACTACCGCACCGGGAAAACCCGTGACGGTGGCGAGCCGAAGTATCAGTCGCATTCGTTCGCAACGCGATTCTGGGGACCGGAAAAAGTCGCTGACTTCATTCGCTCCGCGAACGAGGGGAAAACCCCGGAGAACACCGAAGGGACGAGCCAAAAGCCCGAGGAAGTCGCTCTGACGCCAACTGAGTCGGAACTGGATCAGTGGAAAGACGAGTACGACAACGGCCCCCGGAGCTACGAACCGCATTTCGTTCGCACGCCGTTCTTTAGCAAGCGCGTCATCGGAAACACGGGAACGGCAGCTGCGTTCTCAATGGCGATCCGGGAAGCCCGGAACGGGGACGACCCCCGGTGGGGATACAGTTGGGAAGCCGACTACGAAACTGGCTCCGTCACCATCGAGATCTGGGAAACGAACTAACACTTTACCGGTTACTCACTTATCATGACTCGAATTCGAAACGAACCCCGGAAAATCCACACGTTCGAGAACGTGAACCACCACACGGAATCCCCGGTCGATTCCGTCACCGACTTCGCAGAACCGCACAGTAACGTGCTGGTGACTGCAAATGACG
>Ga0208135_100309_pt1 | contig 33012 bp, 27 predicted proteins | sample AntDeeMetag02WF5_FD_184757 | JGI IMG/M metagenome (GOLD analysis project Ga0208135, IMG submission 184757) | Saline lake microbial communities from Deep Lake, Antarctica - Antarctic Deep Lake Metagenome 02WF5 (SPAdes) (version 2) | ecosystem: Environmental > Aquatic > Non-marine Saline and...
ACCTGCTGGACAATACCCCGTGGCAGCGCCAGCTACAGCGCGCATTGGGCTATCCGCGGCCACGCTACCTGCATCTGCCGCTGATGGTTAGCGCGGCCGGCCAGAAACTGTCTAAGCAAAATTTCGCCCCGATGCTTGCCGACGATGCGCGCGGCGTTCGCCGGCAGCTGTTCGACGCCTTGACCGCACTCGATCAGGCGCCGCCGGCCGAGCTCGCCCAGGGTACGCCCCACGAACAGCTCGCCTGGGGTATCGCCCACTGGTCAACAGCGCGCTTGGCCACAGCACCTACGCGCCCCGCCCCTCAGGAGGTCTAGCCATGTACGTGTACCGCATCATGCTGTTTCTGGTGTTCGGGGGGTATCTGCTCTCGCCGCTGTTAATGAGCGGCTGGGGCAATCCGGAGATCGCCTGGTATCGGCCGTTTTTGATCTGGGGCGGGCTCATCGCCCTCACCGTATGGCTTGAACAAAAAAGGAAGCTTGATGAGCGCTGAGTTGACGGGAATCGTGCTGCTGGGGCTTGGCTATCTGGCGCTGCTGTTTGGCTGTGGCATCGCCGTAGAACGAGGGATTATCCCCGCTCGACTGACGCGACATCCGGCGGTTTATACGTTATCACTCGGCGTTTATGCCAGCGCTTGGGCGGTGTACGGCAGCGTGGAATTTGCGGCCAACGCCGGCTTTGGCTATCTGGCCTACTATCTCGGTGCGGCCGGCGCGTTTTTGCTTGCCCCGGTGCTGCTCGTCCCCATCCAGCGCATTACCCGCACCTACCAGCTCGCCTCGCTGGCCGACTTGTTCGCCTTCCGCTTTCGTACCCGCTGGGCGGGCACCATTGTCACGCTGGTCAGCGTACTGGCGGTGCTTCCGCTGCTGGGGATTCAGGTAAAAACCCTGAGCGAGGCGATCAACGCCATGACCGGCACCACGGCGGGCAGCACCGTCGCCCTGGTGTTTTGTCTGGTGATTGCGGCCTTCGCCGTCTTGTTCGGCGCCCGTTACAGCCATCTGCGGGCGCGCCACAACACGCTGCTGGCGGCCATCGCCTTTGAATCGCTGGTCAAACTGGGCGTGATGCTAACCCTCGGCGCCATTGCGCTGTGGGGCGTTTTCGACGGCCCCCAGCAGCTGCATCAATGGCTAAACGGCGAAGGACGCGAACTGACCGCGCAAACGCCGACGCTTGACCCGGCGCACTGGCGCACCCTGCTGCTGCTGTTTTTCGCCGCCGCCTTTATGATGCCCCACCTGTTTCACATCACCTTTGCCGAAAGCCTCTCCCGCCACACGCTGCTGCAGGCCAGCTGGACGCTGCCGCTATTTTTGCTGCTAATGGCGCTGCCCGTTCCGTTGATCTGGTGGGCCGCACAAAAGACCGCCGGCGCCCCCATTAGCGTTACCGCCTATGCCGCCTACGTCATGAGCGAACACGCCGCCGTGGGCGCGCTGGCCTTTATCGGCGGGCTGGCAGCGGCCAGCGGCACCATGATCATGATTGCGCTGGCGCTGTCGGGCATGGTGCTCAACCATATCGTGCTGGTGGCCCACCCGCCTGAGGCGCGGGCGGATCTTTATGGCTGGCTGCGCTGGCTACGCCGCGGACTGATTGTCGCGGTAGTCATCGGCGGCTGGCTGTTTCATGCCGCGGTGGGCAGCCACCACGACCTCATGGCGCTGGGGCTTGCCGCCTTTGTCGGCATGGCGCAATGCCTGCCGGGCATGCTCGCGCTGCTCTACTGGCCCGGCGCCAACCGCAACGGTCTGGTCGTCGGGCTTTTGGCCGGCGTTGCCGTGTGGCTGTGGGGGCTGTGGCTACCGCTTTTCGTCTCGCTGCCGACGCTGTGGCTGCCGCTGCCAGGCGAGCCGCTCTGGTATCAGGTCACGCTGTTATCGCTTGCCGCCAATATCTTCGCGCTGATCGGCGTGTCGCTGTTGACCCGCACCTCGGAAGGCGAGCGTTCTGCCGCAGAGGCCTGCTCGGTGGACGCGGTGATCCGCTCCAAACGCCTGCCGCTTGAAGCCGCTACGGTGGCCGACTTCAGCGCCCAGCTGGCCGAAGCGCTGGGGGACGACGTCGCCGGCCGCGAGGTCAACCGAGCCCTGCAGGCGCTGAACCTGAACCACCAGGAACGCCGCCCCTACGCGCTGCGCCGCCTACGCGACCGCATTCAAGCTAACCTCTCGGGGCTGATGGGGCCATCGGTCGCCCGCGATATCGTTGACCGCTACCTGCCCTACCGCCACGACGACGCCCCGGTTACCGACGACATCCACTTTGTGGAAAGCCGTCTGGAAGCCTACCGCTCGCGGCTAACCGGGCTTGCCCGGGAGCTTGACGGCCTGCGCCGCCACCACCGCCAAACGCTGGCTAACCTGCCGGTCGGGCTTTGCGTATTCGGCGACGACGACGAGCTGGTGATGTGGAACCGGGCGCTGGCCGAGCTTTCCGGCATCAGCGGTGAAAGCGTGGTCGGCGCGCACCGCGACAGCCTCCCCGAACCCTGGCCGACGCTGCTGCAAAGCGCGCTTTCCAGCACCAGCGTCACGCTTTACAAGCAGGCCGCACACCTGCATGGCCGCGATCATTTCCTGACGCTGCACACCGCCGACCTCAGCGGCGACGACAGCCGCGGCGGCCGCGTGGTCATGATTGAAGATCACACCGAAATGAAATGGCTCGAAGACGAACTCGTGCACGCCGCTCGGCTGGCCTCCATCGGCCAGCTGGCCGCCGGCGTGGCGCATGAAATCGGCAATCCGATCACCGGGATTTCGTCATTGGCGCAGAACCTGCGCTACGACACCGACGACCCGGTGCTATTGGAAACCGCCGACCAGATCCAGACGCTGACCCAGCGGGTCACCCGCATCGTCAGCTCGCTGGTGGAGTTTACCCACGGCGGACGCCACGCAGCGGCGCTGCCCCGCTCGCCGGTAGGGCTTGGCCGCATCAGCGAAGAAGCCCTGCATTTGCTACACTTGGCGCGCACCCGCGAAGCGGTCACGTTTAGCAATGCCTGCCCGTCAGACGTTGTGGTACGCGGCGACGCCCAGCGGCTGATTCAGGTCATGCTCAATCTGTTGGGCAACGCCCGCGACGCCTGCTCCCCCCACGGCACGGTCACGATCAGCGCCGGCACACAAAACGGGGAAGCCTGGTGGCGCGTGACGGATAACGGCCGTGGCATTGCACCTGAGGTGCGCGACCGCCTGTTCGAGCCGTTCGCCACCACCAAACCCGCCGGTGAAGGCACCGGACTCGGACTTTCCCTTGCCTATCAAATTGTGGCCGAGCACCAGGGCAGCATCGACGTCGCCTCGCCACCCCCTGGCCATTCCCGCGGCACAGCCATGACGCTATGGCTACCGCTTTACCAGCAGGACGATCCGCAGCCCCATGCAAAAGATTCTGATTGTTGAAGATGAAGCGATTATCCGCAGCGCCCTCAAGCGCCTGCTAGCGCGTCACCACTACGAGGTAAGCGAAGCGGACAGCGTCGAAGACGCCATCAGGCTCGACCCGCAGCGCTTTGATCTGGTCATCAGCGACTTGCGCCTGCCGGGTGAAGAAGGCACGGCGCTAATCGAACGCGCCGCCCCGGTGCCGGTGCTGATCATGACCAGCTACGCCAGCATGCGCTCGGCCATCGAGTCGCTCAAACTCGGCGCGGTCGACTACATTGCCAAGCCGTTTGACCACGCTGAGCTGGTGGAAACCGTTGCACGTCTTTTGCACCAGCAGTCCATGCGCCAGGGCGAACCGCCCGCGATCACCGATGAAAGCGGCAGCCGCCAGCCCATGATCGGCGACTGCGAGGCCATGCAGCACGTTTATACCCGCATCCGTAAAACCGCGCCGGCCGACGTTACCGTGCTGATTCTGGGCGAATCCGGCACCGGCAAAGAGCTTGTCGCCCGCGCCCTGCATCAGCAAAGCAAGCGCGCCGGTGCCCCGCTGATTTCAGTCAACTGCGCGGCAATCCCCGAAACACTGATCGAATCGGAGCTTTTTGGCCACGAAAAAGGCGCGTTTACCGGTGCCAGTGCCTCGCGCACCGGGCTGGTCGAAGCCGCCGACGGCGGCACGCTGTTTCTGGATGAGATCGGAGAATTGCCGCTCGACGCGCAGGCGCGGCTTTTACGCGTGCTGCAGGAAGGCGAAATTCGCAAAGTCGGCTCGGTCGAAACCCGCCACGTCGATGTGCGCCTGATTGCCGCCACCCACCGCGACCTTGGCGCGCTGTCCAAAATCGGCGAGTTTCGTCTGGATTTGTACTACCGCCTGAACGTCATGCAGATTGAGCTGCCGCCCCTGCGCGCGCGGGAAGACGACGTGCTGGCGATTGCCGACATTCTTCTCGACAAGGCCTGCAAGCGCCACAACCGCGAAGGCCTGCGCCTGTCTCGCGCGGCGCGTCAGGACCTGCGTGACTACCCTTGGCCGGGCAACGTGCGCGAGCTGGAAAACGCGCTGGAGCGCAGCGTTATTCTCGCCGAAGGCCACCTGATTCACCCGGATGACCTAGGGCTCGCTCCGGCCGCGACGCGCCCGCAACCCGTGCCCACAGCACCGCCGCCCCTCGACGACACCCTCGCTGAAGAACCCCACGCAGGCGATACCGCTGAAGGCGTATCGCTTGAAGACTACTTCCAGCACTTTGTCCTTGAGCACCAGGATCACATGAGCGAAACCGAGTTGGCGCAAAAACTTGGCATCAGCCGCAAAAATCTCTGGGAGCGCCGCCAACGTCTGGGCATCCCACGCAAGAAAAACGCCCGACGCTCGCCCTGAGCGCATCACTGGCGCCACGCTTATAGCACACCGCCCCTTAGACCAACGTCTAATGCTTTGTTTTTAAAGCAATTATCTCCGACCCTCTGTGTGAGGAAACGTTACCTCGCACTGTTACCGTCCCACACAATAGCGGCATTTTTATCGCCCAAAATCGGTAACACTTGGCCGAGCACACCGTCTTCATGTTGCCGTAATAAAATATAACCACCTGAAAAATAACTATTTTTTAAAACATGGCACGCCTAATGCAACGTAATAGGGCAAGAAAAACAAACAACCTTAAAACACTGGGCTTGGCGGCCATTGCTTCAAACAGAAGTACAACAATAATCAAGCAGCCGCCTTCGCTCTTGCCATCAACAACAACAAAACGGCAAGACAGCCAGAAAAACACAGAGATGAGCCTGCACAACAACAACAACGGGCGCTCTCGGCTTGCACCATGGCTCCACCAACAATAACAACCGGAGCCAAGCGACAAGCCGCCCAGTAGAGGACGCGACGCACGCACAAGCGGCCGATAACAACAATAACGGCCACCCGCGCGCCCCCGGCAACAACAACAATAGCCGGGAGGAGAAGCTCGCGATTGGATTATTGTTTTGAATACGAGGCGGTCGGAACCATCCGTGAACCTCACACCTACTACTGACTGCGGTGCGTATTCAGGGCGATGTGCCAACACCCAGAAAAATAACAGCAAGGACGCTAATTTATTTGCTTGCAAGGGGAGCCTCACGAGGCTCCCCTTTCTGTGTCTGCCCTTCTCACCCTCTCTTCTTAAAATATTTTATTGCACTTCTGCCGACGCTTGTGCTTTGCAAGGCCTGGGCGGTGGGCTACACTCGATTATTTCTCACGTCATTTTTTACATCCTGCGAATCGAAATCGCCGCATGTTCAAAGGCCTAACCTGCTTGTTAAATTCCGGAGAGCATTTGAAATCCCTCCACCATGAAAACGGCCAGACCGGCCTATCCACCCCCCGCATTATTCCACGCGCCGAGCACCCCATCTCGCGCCAGCACATCAGCGACGCTGCGCTGAAAGTGCTTTATCGCCTCGACGGTGCAGGCTTTGGTGCGTTTCTCGTCGGCGGCAGCATCCGCGATGCGCTGCTGGGTAAAATGCCGAAAGATTTCGACGTGGCCACCAATGCCACCCCCGAGCAGGTGCGCGAGCTGTTTCGCAATTCGCGCCTGATCGGGCGGCGCTTTCGTATCGTTCACGTACGTTTTGGCCGCGAAATCATCGAAGTCACCACCTTTCGTGGCAAGCCCCAGGACGAACACGCCAACCACATTGCCCACCAGTCCGACGCCGGTCTCTTACTGCGCGATAATGTCTGGGGCAGCATCGAAGAAGACGCCCTACGCCGTGATTTCACGGTCAACGCGCTGTACTACAGCATTGCTGACTTCAGCCTGCATGATTTTGCCGATGGCGTTCACGACATTGAAACGCGCACGCTACGCCTGATTGGCGACCCGCCAACCCGCTACCGCGAAGATCCGGTGCGGATGCTGCGCGCGGTGCGCTTTGCCTCCAAGCTGGACTTCACGCTTGACGAGGCCGCCGAAGCGCCTATCTACGAGATGGCGCCGCTGCTGCTGCAAATTCCGCCGGCGCGGCTGTTCGATGAAGTGCTCAAGCTATTCATGTCCGGTTACGGGCTGATGACGTTTCGTATGCTCAGCCACTACGGACTTTTCGGCATGCTTTTCCCCGAAGCCGAAGAAGCCATGGCCGATGCCGCCTGGCCCGAGGAGCTGGTGGAAGCCGCGCTGACCAATACCGACCACCGCATTGCCAACGGCCGCCCGGTCACGCCGGCCTTTTTGCTCGCCGCGTTTTTATGGGCGCCGGTGATGATCCGCCAAGCCGCGCTGGAAAACGACGGCATGCCCAGCGTCCCCGCGATGCAAACCGCCGCACAGCAGGTGATCTCGCGCCAGCTCCACCACACCTCGATTCCCAAGCGCTTTGGCATGCCCATGCGTGATATCTGGGAACTTCAGGAACGGCTGGCCAAACGCCAGGGCAAGCGCGCTTTTCAAACCCGGGAACACCCGCGCTTTCGCGCCGCCTATGACCTACTGTTGCTGCGCGAGCAGGCCGGCGAAATCCCTCCCGGGCTCGGCGAATGGTGGACTGCGTTTCAAGCAGGCGATGAACACCAGCAGCGCCGGCTACTGAGCAAGGTAGGCAGCGACCCCGCAAGCCAGGGTAAACGCCGCAAACGCCGCCGGCGCAACCCACGCGACGCAGAGTAAACGTAACCCATGTTGCGCACGCCACTCCGCCAAACGTCGCTTGCCTACATTGGGCTGGGCAGCAATCTTGACCAGCCCCGCCAGCAGGTGGCCACGGCCCTTGACGAACTTAACGCGCTGCCGCTGAGCCGCGTTTCGAGCGCCTCAAAGCTTTACGCCAGCTGCCCGGTGGGCCCCCAGGACCAACCCGACTTCGTCAACGCAGTGGTCGCCCTTGAGACGCATCTCTCGCCGCTCGCCTTGCTCGACCAGCTGCAGGCGCTCGAGCAGCGCCACCGCCGCCGGCGCGAGCGCCATTGGGGGCCGCGTACGCTGGATCTTGACGTGTTACTTTTCGACACCACATCCGTTGAGCATCCGCGTCTTCAGGTGCCGCATCTGCACATGCATGAGCGCGCCTTTGTGCTGCGCCCGCTGCTGGACATTGCGCCGCATCTGCATCTGCGCGGCCAGCCGCTTGAACATTGGCTAGCTAATCTCAACAACGACGACGTCACGCCGCTGGCCTGACGCTTTTCGCCTTTTTGCGCCGGCGCACACAGCTTTTGCTACCGTTCGACACACCTCTCGACACCGGCAGCGTATTCGGGTAACAATTAGCGCTCTAATCCATGTTCTTTGATCCCGGCGTCTCCCAGACTCTGCGTGGCGCTAACGACCATCCTGAAAACAACGAGAGCACGCCATGAAAACCGTCACCCTGAGCACTCTGCGCGCGTTCAAACGCAGCGGGGAAACGTTCAGCTGCCTGACCGCCTACGACGCCTCCTTCGCACACGCCGCCAGCCAGGCCGGTATTGAAGTACTGCTGGTGGGCGACTCGCTGGGCATGGTGTTGCAGGGGCATCAGAGCACACTGCCGGTGACGCTTGCCGACATCTGCTACCACACCCGCGCTGCTGCCGCAGGCACAGGCGCGAGCCTGCTGATGGCCGATCTACCCTTCATGAGCAACGCCACCGTTGAGCGCACGCTCAACGACGCCGCGGCGCTAATGCGCGCCGGCGCCGAGATGATCAAGGTCGAAGGCGAAGCGTGGATGGCCGACAGCGTGCGCGAGCTGACCCGCCGTGGCGTGCCGGTGTGCGCGCACCTGGGGCTGACCCCGCAAACCGTCTATCAGCTGGGCGGCTACAAGGTGCAGGGGCGTGATACGGCGCATGCCGAGCAGATCATCGCCGATGCCAAGGCGCTGGTTGAGGCCGGCGCGTCGATCATTTTGCTTGAATGCGTGCCGGCAAGCCTGGGCCGCGCGGTTACCGAGGCGCTCGACGTACCGGTGATAGGCATTGGCGCAGGGCCGGATACCGACGGCCAGATACTGGTTATGCACGACGTGCTGGGCGTCAGCCAGGGGCGCACACCGCGCTTTGTGAAAAACTACATGGCCGAGACCGCCAACATTCAAGACGCCTTTGCGCGCTACCACAGCGACGTAAAACAGCGCGCTTTCCCCGCGCCGGAGCATTGCTTTTAAGAACGGTGTTTAAGGACTGCTTTTATGCATACCCTGCAAGCCATCCAGGCGCTGCGCGACACCCTGGCCGAGCCCCGCCAACGCGGGCAGCGCATTGCGCTGGTGCCCACCATGGGCAACCTGCACGCTGGCCATCTGGCGCTGATCGCCCACGCGCGAAAGCGTGCCGACGTGGTGGTGGCAAGCCTGTTTGTCAATCCGCTGCAGTTCAGCCCCGATGACGATTTTGACGCCTACCCGCGCACCTTTGCCGCCGACCAGGCCGCGCTTGCAAACGCCGGCTGCGACGTCCTGTTTGCCCCCAAGGCCCAAACGCTCTACCCCAATGGCTTTGACGCGCCCACCCAGGTGCATGTGCCAGACGTCAGCGAAGGGCTGTGCGGCGGCTCGCGCCCCGGCCACTTCGACGGTGTGGCCACGGTGGTCAGCATGCTTTTTCATCTGGTTGCACCTACGCTTGCCTGCTTCGGCGAAAAGGACTACCAACAGCTGGCAGTGATTCGTAAAATGGTGGCCGATCTGCACCTGCCCATCGAGATTGACGGCGTGCCCATCGCGCGCGCCGACGACGGGCTGGCGCTGTCATCGCGCAACGGCTATTTAAGCGCTGAAGAGCGCGCCACGGCGCCGGCGCTTTATCGTACGCTGTGCGCCATGCGCGAGCGGCTCAAGCAAGGCGAAAACGCCGACACGGTGCTCAGCAAGGGTGAGCAGGCGCTGCAAAGCGCGGGTTTCACGCCAGATTATCTGGCTCTGCGCGACAGCCGGCTCAACGCGGTAACCGCGCATACCCGCGAGGCGGTACTACTGGCTGCGGCCTATCTTGGCCCTGCCCGCCTGATTGACAACCTGACGCTCGACCTTCCAGCCTCTTAAGGCACGGGCAGACGGCTTTGCCGCTAGCCCCTACGCTTCTCACGCTTCTCACGCTTCAAAGGATTTTTTCATGCATACCGTCATGCTCAAAGCCAAACTCCACATGGCTCGCGTTACCCACGCCGTGCTCCACTATGAAGGCTCCTGCGCTATCGACGGCGAGCTGCTGGACATGTCGGGCATTCGCGAAAACGAACAGATCCAGATCTACAACGTTGCGACCGGCGCACGCTTTACCACCTACGCCATTCGCGGCGAAGAAGGCTCGAAGATGATTTCCATCAACGGCGCCGCCGCGCACCACGCCGGCCCCGGCCACCGCATCATTATCTGCAGCTACGCCCATTACGCCGAGAACGAACTCGACGCGCACCAGCCTTCGCTTGTCTATCTTAAGGAAGGCAACGACGTCAGCCACACCAGCAACGCCATTCCGGTGCAGCTGGCCTAGTGACCCATAACGTTGGGCGTTGCAGTACTCAATTCGGGAGGTTTGCATGCAAGACGTAGTTATTGTCGCCGCCAAGCGCAGCGCTATCGGCACCTTTGGCGGCTCGCTTGCGGGCGTGCCGGCAAGCGAGCTTGGCGCCCAGGTAATTCAGAATCTATTGCACTCAACCGGCGTTGACCCGGGTCAGGTCGACGAAGTGCTGCTCGGCCAGGTGCTGACCGCGGGCACCGGGCAAAACCCCGCGCGCCAGGCAGCCATTGCCGGCGGGCTGCCCCACGCCGTACCGGCGATGACCATCAATAAGGTCTGCGGCTCGGGGCTCAAGGCGCTGCACTTGGCCACCCAGGCCATTCGCTGCGGCGATGCCGACGTGGTGCTTGCCGGTGGCCAGGAGAACATGTCCGCCACACCGCACCTGCTACCCCACTCGCGCCACGGCCAGCGCATGGGAGACTGGAGCGCCGTTGACTCAATGATTCACGACGGCCTGTGGGACGCGTTTAACGACTACCACATGGGCATTACTGCCGAGAATATCGCGGAGCAATATGCCATCAGCCGCGACGCCATGGACGCCTTTGCCGCAGCGTCCCAGCAAAAAGCCCATGACGCGATCGAAAATGGCCGCTTTGACAGCCAGATCACACCGATTACCGTACCCGGCCGCAAAGGTGCTACCACGCTGTTCAAGACCGACGAAGGGCCACGCCAGCTGACCGTCGAAAAGCTCGCGGGCCTGCGCCCGGCCTTTAAACGGGACGGCCGCGTGACCGCCGGCAACGCCTCGGGCATTAACGACGGCGCGGCGGTGGTCATGCTGTGCTCGGCGGCCAAGGCTCAGGCGCTGGGGCTTGAGCCGCTGGCGCGTATTACCGGCTACGCCAACGCCGGCGTTGACCCGGCGCTCATGGGGATGGGCCCGGCGCCCGCGACGCGGCGCTGCCTGGCCAAAGCCGGCTGGCGCATGGACGAGCTTGACCTGATCGAAGCCAACGAAGCCTTTGCCGCCCAAGCCATCGCAGTCAACCAAGAGCTCGGCTGGGACAGCGCCCATATCAACGTCAACGGCGGCGCCATTGCCCTTGGCCACCCCATCGGCGCCTCGGGTTGCCGGATACTGGTCACGCTGATACACGAAATGCTGGCGCGCGACGCACGTAAGGGCTTAGCTACATTGTGCATCGGCGGCGGCCAGGGCGTAGCGCTTGCCATCGAGCGGTAGTCAACGCATTAGCGGGCGTGCGTGACCAGCTGCGACGGCGTGCTGAATACCAACAGCGCGCCGGTCAGAAACAGCACTGATGCCGCCCACATGGCGCCGGCAAGCCCGGCACTATCGACTAAGCGACCGCCCACCAGCGAGCCGATGCCAATCGAAAGATTGAACACGAACGCCATCAGCGCGGTGGCGGCTTCAGTATTGGGCGCGGTGCGCAGAATCCACGTCTGGATGCTGACCGAGACGCTGCCAAACACCCCGCCCCATAGCATCAGTAGCAACACGCCGCTGACCGGCATCGTGCCGAGCAGCGGGAAACTGCCGACCACCATCAGCAGCACACACGGAATCACCAACACCGCTACGTAAGGGTAGCGCCCGGCCAACATCCCCGCCGCCACGTTGCCGATAATCCCTGCTGCGCCGTAAAGCAGCAGCAAGCTGCCGATGTAGCTCAGCGAAATCCCGCTGATGTTCTGCAGCACCGGGCTAATAAAGGTGTAGGCGGCAAAGTGGCCGACCACCACCAGCCCTGTGGTAATAACCGCCACCCGCACACCGCGATTGGCCAGCTGCTGGCCAAGCATGGCAAGGCGCACCGGCTCACGCGGGGTAAGCTTTGGCAGCCAGCGCCACAGCGCAGCGGCGGTTAGCAGGCTTAACCCGCCCAGCGCGCCAAACGCTACCCGCCAGTGGCTTAGCTCACCGAGCAGCGTGCCCAGCGGCACCCCTAGCACCGAGGCTGCCGCCACGCCGCCAAAAATTAGCGTCATCGCGCGCGGCACCCGTTCTGACGCGACAAGACGTGGCGCAATGCCGCCGGCGATCGCCCAGAAGCCGCCGATGCTGACCCCCACCAAAGCACGGGCGGCAAGCAGCAGTACAAAGCTTTCGGCAAAGGCCGAAAGTACACTGGCGCCCACCATCAGCAGCATTAGCAACGTCAGCATTACCCGCCGGTCAAGCCGGCCGACGGCCACGGGCAGTAGCGGTGCGGAAAACGCCGCCACCACGCCGGGAACGGTGACCATCAGCCCCGCCATACCCGGCGTTACCTCAAGCGAGCTTGCGACTTGTGACAACAGCCCGATGGGCAGCTGCTCGGCGGTCACCAGCAAAAAGATACCAAACATGACCGCCACCACGCCCCACCAGGCGTCAGGCGAGGCGGCGCCGGTTGTTGGTTGTTCTTCCATCACTGACCTTCCATCACGAGTCTCTTTTTCAGGTGCACAAAACGCCCCCGCCCCCGCCGCCAAGGGCGACGGGGGCGGGGGCAGCACAACGGCAGCGGTTAGCTTTCTGTTTCCGTTTCCGTTTCGGCTTCGGTTTCTGCCTCGGCTTCAGCGGCGGCAAACGCGGTTTTTTCTTCTTCGGTGATTTCCTTGATCGACAGCTTGACCCGGTTACGGTTGTCAATATCGAGCACTTTCACCACGACCTCGTCGTCTTCATTGAGGTAGTCGCGCACGTCGTTAACCCGTTCGGGGATGATTTGTGAAATATGCACCAGCCCGTCGGTCCCCGGCATGATGTTCACAAAAGCGCCAAAATCGGCGATACGCGCCACTTTACCGCGATACAGTTTGCCGATTTCCGCCTCGGCGGTAAGCTCGAGCACGGTGTCGATGGCCGCTTTGGTCGCTTTCTTGTCCTCGGCGTAGATACGCACGGTGCCGTCGTCGTCCAGATCGATGGAAGCGCCGGTGTCGTCGCAGATCTTACGGATCATCGCGCCGCCTTTGCCGATCACGTCGCGGATCTTGCCTGAATCGATCTTGATCGTGGCCATGGACGGCGCGTTGTCGGACACCTCGGTGCGGCTGGTGCCAATAACGGCGTTCATCTGCTCCAGGATCTCAAGGCGTGCCTTGTGCGCCTGCTGCAGTGCCGTCTCCATGATTTCTTCGTTGATGCCCTCGATCTTGATATCCATCTGCAGGGCAGTCACACCCTCCTCGGAACCGGCGACCTTGAAGTCCATATCGCCCAGGTGGTCTTCATCACCCAGAATATCGGTGAGCACGGCGAAGCTGCTGGCGTCCTTGACCAGCCCCATGGCGATACCCGCCACCGGTGCCTTGAGCGGCACGCCAGCGTCCATCAGCGCGAGCGACGAGCCGCACACTGAGGCCATGGAACTCGAGCCGTTGGACTCAGTGATTTCCGACACCACACGAATGGTGTAGGGAAAGGCCTCTGTTGAGGGCAGCATGGCTTCAATGCCGCGGCGCGCTAAACGGCCGTGGCCGATTTCACGGCGCTTGGGGCCGCCCATAAAGCCCGCCTCGCCCACGCAATACGGCGGAAAGTTGTAGTGCAGCAAGAAGCGTTCTTTGCGATCGCCTTCCAGCGATTCGATCAGCTGGGAGTCACGCAGGGTGCCAAGAGTGGCCACCGCAATCGCCTGAGTCTCGCCGCGGGTAAAGATTGCCGAGCCGTGGGTTTTGGGCAGCGCGCCGACTTCAATAGCAAGCGGGCGCACTGTCTGGTTATCGCGCCCGTCGATGCGCGGCTCGCCGTTGACGATCCGCGAACGCACCACGCGCTTCTCCAATGCCGCAAAGGCGATCTTTACGTCTGCTTCGGGGAAGCGGCCATCAGCTGGCGCGCCTTCGGTCTCGCCCAGCGCCTCCTGGGCCCGGCGCTTCAGCGCGGACAGCGCATCCTGGCGCGCCATCTTATCGGTAATGCGGTAGGCCTCGCCGATTTTTGGCTCAAACGCTTCGGCAACGGCTGACGTAAGCGTCTGATTGGCGGCAACGGGCTGCCAACCCCAGCGCGGCTTGCCGGCCTCAGCCACCAGCTCGCTGATCGCGCTGATCGCCGTCTGCATTTCCTGATGCCCGTAGAGCACCGCGCCCAGCATCTCGTCTTCCAACAGCTCTTGGGCTTCGGACTCGACCATTAGCACGGCGTTTTGCGTGCCGGCAACGACCATGTTCAGCTCGGAGGTCGCAAGCTCTTCAACGGTGGGGTTGAGGAAATAGCCCTGTTCCTCATTAAAGCCCACGCGTGCCGCGCCGATGGGGCCGCTAAACGGCACGCCGGAGATGCTCAGCGCTGCCGAGGTGCCAAGCATGGCGGCGATGTCCGGATCGTGGTTGCGGTCGGTGGAAAGCACCGTGCACACAACCTGAACTTCGTTCATGAAGCCTTTGGGAAACAGCGGACGAATCGGCCGGTCGATCAGCCGCGAGGTCAGGGTTTCTTTTTCGGTAGGACGCCCTTCACGCTTAAAAAATCCGCCGGGAATCTTGCCCACCGCGTAGGTCTTTTCCTGATAATGAACCGACAGCGGGAAAAACGGCTGGCCGGGTTTCGCCTCTTTCTTGGCCACTACGGTACACAGCACGACGGTGTCGTCCATGGTAACCATAACGGCGCCGGACGCCTGGCGGGCAATACGCCCAGTGTCGAGCGTGACGGTGCTACGACCGTATTGGAACGTCTTTTTAACCGGATTCACGGCAACTTCCTTTCGCGTTGAGATCAACTTGTCTATATATTTGCGTCGTTTTATAACTCACCGCCATTCTAGGCGCTGCGCCGCGCTGCGACTAGCCGTTACCCGGCATAGAACGCAAGAGAGAGGGCAGCAGCAGGGCAGAGACCATAGGGCAAACGTCAGACACAAAAACGGGCAGCCCGAAGGCCGCCCGTTTGCAACACGCCCAGCACCGCCCAGGTGCCCAGCGTAAGTACCGGCAGGTACTCGACTTAGCGACGCAGGCTCAGACGCTGGATAATAGTCCGATAGCGGTCATAATCCTTACGCTTCAGGTAGTCCAGCAGCTTGCGGCGCTGGTTTACCATGCGGATCAGGCCACGACGCGAGTGGTGATCCTGCTTGTTGGTCTTGAAGTGATCCTGCAGTCCGTTGATGTTGGCGCTCAGCAACGCTACCTGAACCTCGGGGGATCCGGTGTCGCTGTCGCCACGGGCGTATTCGGTAACAATCTCGGCTTTCTGTTCAGCGGTTAGTGCCATCTGTCTCTCCAGTAAGCAATATGCCTGAAAAATGAAGGGTATGAGACCACGCATACTTGCAGTCTCGGGTAACGTGCGCAGGATGAGCCCGTAAAGGATCGCCTTACGCGTCAGCGGCGCTACTTAACAGCCGCTTCGGCGCCACCGTGGCAACGCCGTCTGCTTTTCCCGCGATGCGCCCCAGGCCTACAAAGGCCGCGCCGCGATAAAGCCTGACTGTCGCCTCGTCGGCAAGCTCGCTTGCCAACAAGGCACTGTCTAGTAAGAACTTTTGGCCATGAATCAGTCGCTGATAAGCGTCTTCATCCAGCGCCAGTGCCGGAAGATGATCGACCAGCACGTCCGATGCCATCAGCTCGGCTTCTCTGGCAGCCTGATCCGCCAATGCTTCAAGGGCTTCTAGTGTCCACATGGCAGTGGCGTCGAACGGCCCGGTTTCAAGCCGCCTGAGCGCCGAGATATGGCCACCGCAACCCAGTGCGAGGCCGATATCTTCTGCCAGCGTACGAATGTAGGTGCCCTTGCTACAGCGAACCTCAAGTTCGAAGGCGTTGTGGTCCAAGACGTCAAACGCCGTGAGGCGCGCATCATACACGCTTATGCGCCGCGCTGCACGCTCAACGTGCTGCCCCTCGCGGGCCAGCTCGTAAAGCTTGCGGCCTTGATGCTTGAGCGCCGAATACATCGGCGGTATCTGATCGATCTCACCGTGGAAGCGTGATATCGCCTCCTTAATGGTATCTTCGTCAAGCGCCGGCACCTCGCGGCGCTCAATCACCGCGCCCTCGGCATCGCCGGTGTCGGTGATCACGCCAAGCTCCACTCGCGTGCGGTAGACCTTATCGGCTTCCAGCAGCTGGGACGAAAACTTGGTCGCCTCACCCAAACAAATCGGCAGCAGGCCGGTCGCCATCGGATCGAGGGTGCCGGTATGCCCCGCTTTTTGCGCCTGAAACAGCCGGCGCACGCGTTGCAGCGCGTGGTTGCTGGAAAGCCCTTGGGGTTTATCCAGCAGCAGCACGCCGTTAACCGGAAGCCCGCGACGACGACGTGCCATTAGCTGCGCTCCTCGCCGTCGCCACCGCCGCTTTCGTCCTCGTTCTTGTCTTCTGCATTGCGTTCACGATCGCTTGCCACGGCGTCTTCAATCAGCGACGACAGCATCTGACCGCGTACCACGCTTTCATCAAAGTGAAAGCGCAGCTCGGGCACGTGGCGCAGCTTCACCCGGCGGGCAATCTGGCTGCGCAGAAAACCGGCGGCGCGCTTAAGAACTTGCAGGTTTTCTTTCACCCGTTCGGGCGCCTGTTCGCCTAGCAGCGTGACGTAGACATCCGCATAGCCAAGGTCGCGGCTCACGGTCACACCGCTTACCGTGACCATGCCCAAGCGCGGGTCCTTGACTTCCCGCTGGATCAGTACCGCCAGCTCTTTTTGCAGCTGGTCGGCAACTCGGTCAGTACGCTTAAATTCCCGCATGTTGACTCCTGGCGGCCTTAAAGGGTGCGCTCAACCTTCACCTGATCAAAGACTTCGATCTTGTCGCCGACCTGAACGTCGTCGTAGTTTTTCACGCCGATGCCGCACTCGATGCCGTTACGAACCTCAGCGACGTCGTCTTTGAAGCGGCGCAATGACTCAAGCTCACCCTCGTAAATCACCACGTTTTCGCGCAGTACGCGGATACGCTTGTGGCGGTGCACGGTACCTTCGATCACCATACAGCCAGCCACCGCGCCAATCTTCGGCGCGCGGAACACGTCGCGGACTTCGGCCACACCAACGATGACTTCTTTCCAGTCCGGCGCGAGTTTACCGCTCATGGCCTGCTTCACTTCGTCGATCAGCTGGTAAATCACGCTGTAGTAGCGCAGGTCCAGCCCTTCGCGCTCGATAATCTCACGCGCGGCAACGTCGGCACGCACGTTAAAGCCGACCACAATCGCCTCACTGGCCAGCGCCAGGTTAGCGTCGGTCCCGGTAATACCGCCAACGCCGGAGGAAACTACCGCCACTTCAACTTCATCAGTCGAGAGCTCTTCCAGCGCGGTACGAATGGCCTCCAGCGACCCCTGCACGTCAGCCTTGAGGACAACGTTGACCTTGGCGGTCTCGTTTTTCTCCATCTGGCTGAACATGTTTTCCAGCTTAGATTTCTGCTGACGAGCCAGACGTACCTCGCGGTATTTGCCCTGACGGAAGTTGGCCACTTCGCGGGCCTTCTTGTCGTCAGCCACTACCATGAACTCATCACCGGCGTTCGGCGTGCCGCCAAGGCCCTGGATTTCCACGGGCATGGCCGGGCCAACCTCGTCGACTTTCTTACCCAGCTCGTTGGTCAAGGCACGTACGCGGCCGTAATGCAGGCCAGCCAGAACGATGTCGCCTTTTCTCAGCGTACCGTTTTGTACCAGCACGGTCGCTACCGGGCCACGGCCCTTGTCCAGCCGCGACTCCACCACCACACCCTTGCCGGGCGCTTCGGGAACGGCTTTAAGCTCGAGCACTTCGGACGCCAGCTGTACGGCTTCGATTAGCGCGTCGATGCCTTCACCGCTTTTCGCCGAGACGTGGACGAACTGGGTCTCGCCGCCCCACTCTTCGGAGATCACGCCGTACTGGGAGAGTTCGTTCTTCACCCGGTCCGGATCCGCCGAAGGCTTGTCGATCTTGTTGACCGCGACCACCATGGGGACTTCGGCGGCTTTGGAGTGCTCGATCGCCTCGATGGTTTGTGGCATCACGCCATCATCGGCGGCAACCACCAAGATCACCACGTCAGTGGCCTTGGCACCGCGGGCACGCATGGCGGTAAACGCCGCGTGGCCAGGCGTATCCAGGAAGGTTGCCCCGCCGTTGTCGCTTTCAACGTGGTAGGCGCCGATGTGCTGGGTAATGCCGCCGGCTTCGCCGGTCGCCACTTTCGCCTTACGGATATAGTCGAGCAGCGAGGTTTTACCGTGGTCGACGTGGCCCATGACGGTTACCACCGGCGCACGGGTAATTTCTTCACCGTCATAAGACACGCTGTCGAGCACTGCCGCTTCCAGCGCGTCGTCCTTGACCAGCTTGGGCTTGTGGCCCATTTCCTCGACCACGATCACTGCTGTTTCCTGATCGATGGTCTGGTTGATGGTGACCGCCGCACCCATGTTGAACATGGCCTTGATGACTTCGTTGGCCTTGATCGACATCTTGTCAGCAAGCTCGGCAACACCGATTGACTCGGGAATCGATACTTCGCGCACGATCGGCTGCGTTGGCTTCTGGAAGCCGTGCTTGCCGCCGCCCTGGCTGCCACCGCGGCGGCTACCACCCCGACGTTCAGCGCGCTTGGCCTTTTTACCCCCGCGGCGACGCTCTTCGCGGTCATTGCGGGAATCGCTCTCGTCGCGACGGCCTTTCTTCTTGGTCGCTGTCTTATTCGGCGGCGCGCTGCGACGGTCGGTACGGCCTTCTTTGGGCGGTGCCGGCGGCATGTCGTCGCCTGACGGGCTAGCGCTTTCAAAGTCGGTCACCGGCACCTGCAGCTCAGTGGGAATATCGGGGTTCTTGGCCTTTTCCTCGGCGAGCTTGCGCTCGGCTTCATCGGCGGCGCGCTTGGCGTCGGCGGCTTTCTGCTCTTCGGCGTCGCGCACTTTGCGTTCGGCTTCGGCTACGGCCATGTCGCCTACCAGCTGACGCGGACCGGTATGCTTGGGCTCCGGTGCCTTGGGCTTGTCATCTTCGGCGCCCTTGACGTAGGTCTTTTTCTTACGCACCTGAACGTCGATGGTTTTGCCACGCTCACCGGTCTTGATCCGGCTGCGAGTCTTGCGCGTCAGCGTGATGCGGCTTTTATTGGCATCATCGCCACCGTGGTTTTTTTGCAGCGAATTAAGCAAGGTTTGCTTGTCATTTTCAGACACCGCGTCGCTTTCCGCGGTGTGCTTAAGCCCGGCTTCTTTCATCTGCTCGAGCAAACGGGACGCATCGCGGCCCACCTTTGCTGCAAAATCTTTTACTGTCATATCTGACATTCTTGACCCTCCTCAGCCCGTGACCTGTTTACTGTGTGTTCGAATCAGATTCGGTTTCGTCTTCGAACCAGGGCGCACGGGCAGTCATGATCAATGCCGCTGCGCGCGCTTCGTCCAACTCTTCGATATCGACCAGATCGTCGACAGACTGCTCGGCAAGGTCTTCCATGGTCACAATGCCACGGCTGGCCAGCGTAAAGGCCAGGTGACGTTCCATGCCCTCCATCGCGAGCAGGTCTTCGGCAGGCTGGGCGCCGTCCAGCGCTTCTTCCGAGGCAATCGCCATCGTCAGCAGCTCGTCTTTTGCTCGTGCGCGTAGCGCATCGATAAGCTCTTCGTCGAACTCTTCAATTTCTAACATTTCTTCAAGCGGCACATAGGCCACTTCTTCCAGCGTGGTAAAGCCTTCTTCGACCAGCAGGCGGGCAACGTCGTCGTCCACGTCAAGGTGCTGGGTAAAGGACTCGACCAGGCTGTCGATTTCCTGTTCTTGCTTGGAATCGGCTTCGTCTTCGGTCATCACGTTGATGTGCCAGCCGGTCAGCTCTGACGCCAACCGCACGTTTTGCCCGCTGCGGCCAATGGCCTGAGCGAGGTTGTCTTCGGCGACGGCAACGTCCATGGCGACTGCGTCTTCATCCACTAAAATGGAGGCGACGTCAGCCGGTGCCATGGCGTTGATGACCAGCTGCGCGGGATTGTCGTCCCACAGCACGATATCCACGCGCTCGTTTTCAAGCTCGCTGGATACCGCCTGCACGCGCGAGCCGCGCATGCCGACACAGGCGCCCACCGGATCGATACGCCGATCGTTGGTCTTCACCGCGATCTTCGCCCGCGAACCGGGGTCGCGCGCAGCGCCCTTGATTTCGATCAGCTGCTCGGCAATTTCCGGCACTTCAATCTTGAACAGCTCAATGATCAGTTCCGGGCAGGTGCGCGACAGCTGCAGCTGAGCGCCGCGGGCTTCCGGGTCGACCTTGACCAGCAGCGCGCGCACACGCTCGTTCATGCGGTAGCGCTCGCCGTGGATCATTTCGCTGCGCGGCAAAAACGCCTCGGCGTTGTCGCCCAGATCAATAATCAACCCTTCGCGGGTGGTGCGCTTGACGATACCCGCCACCAGCTCGCCTTCGCGGTCAGCATACTGGCGCACGACCTCGGCACGTTCGGCTTCGCGCACTTTCTGCACGATAACCTGCTTGGCCGTTTGCGCGGCGATGCGGCCAAACTCGGCGTTGGCAATCTGGTGCTCAACGATATCACCCAGTGCCAGCGGCGGATCGCGCCGCTCAGCAATGGTTTGCTTGATTTCATAGTCGGGGGTTTCAAATTCGTCGTCTTCTACCACCGTCCAGAAACGGAAGGTGTCGTATTCCCCGGTGCTGCGGTCAATGTGCACCCGCACACTGGCCTCTTCACGGTCAAACCGCTTGCGCGAAGCGCTTGCCAGCGCCGCTTCGACCGCCTCGAAGATCACATCGCGGGGGACGCCTTTTTCATTCGAGATCGCATCAACGACCATTAAAATTTCTTTACTCATGCGTTTGCCTCGCCAAAACCTGTCCTTATGTGCTCAAGCCGACCAAGCGCCGGTTGCGTCCGCCCGGTCAGTTGTTGAACTGCGGCACGATGTTCGCCTGATCAATGCTCTCGATAGGAAAGCAGTATTCCTCACCGTCAAGCTGCAGCAGCACTTCGTCGCCTTCAACGCCTGCAAGCAGGCCGCTAAATTTGCGCCGTCCATCGAATGGCGTACGCAGTTTGAGGGCGACTTGGTGACCTAAAAAGCGATTGAAATGATCAAGGGTATAAAGAGGGCGCGCCATGCCCGGCGAGGAAACCTCCAGGCGGTACGCCTCGACAATCGGGTCTTCCACATCCAGAACGGCGCTGATTTGGCGGCTAATGTCGGCGCAATCATCCACGCTAACGCCGCTTTCACGCTCAATATAAATGATCAGACGCGAATGCTTGCCTTGGGAAAGATAGTCGATACCCCATAGCTCAAAGCCCATGGCGGCAGCAACAGGTTCAATCAGCGCGTGAAGTGCGGCGTGTTTCGTGGCCACAGACAAAGCTCCTATAGCCGTTGCATCAGGCACCTGGCCAGGAGTCATGAGAAAAGCTAGGTGGCTGATCGGCGTTAACCGGGAAAGTGCCTCCGGCAACCCGGTAGACATCCGCTAGTGAGACATTCCTTTTATTGGCCTGCCAACATAGATGGATTGGTGCGCGCGGCAAACAGCGTGACGTTTTACGCGCGCCGTCGCGGCGACCAATCAGACAGCCAATTAAAAGGGCTGCTAACAAAAAGCCCCTTCACAGGAAGGGGCTTTTTGCAAGAAACCTGTAATACCACTTTCTTGGCTTTACTATCAAGGTGCCTTTTCGACCTACCTTGTAGAAGCTACCTGATTACCGCTCATTCAAAAAGTTGTCTAAAAACTTATCTGAAAAGCGCGTCTCACTCAGGCTTTCAAGAAATGGTAGCGGGGATCGGATTTGAACCGATGACCTTCGGGTTATGAGCCCGACGAGCTACCAGACTGCTCCACCCCGCATCAATCTAGAGGGACGATACTAGACGCTTGTTAATGATTCGTCAAGCTGACTTTTCGTCTTACCTCATCTTACCTACTGCAGTCTTACGTCTTTCAATTGGTGCCGAAGGCGGGACTTGAACCCGCACGACCGTAAGGTCACTACCCCCTCAAGGTAGCGTGTCTACCAATTCCACCACTTCGGCAACAAACAGGCTATACAAAAAGCAGACCAAGTCACTTATTAGTTCACATGATTCATAAACTAAGCTACTCGCTTCTCTCCTCTAGCACTGGCGCCGTATTATCCACATCCTTTGGGGCACCGTCAAGCGATTTTGAACCGTCACCCGAGGCATTTTGCTGCTCTACCAATTTAGAGTCGGGAATACCCGCTTCGGGCGCCTGGCCGGCTTCGCTGGCAAAGTAGGCAAGCGTCAGCGAAGTGACAAAAAAGCTGGCCGCCAGCACGCCGGTAAAGCGCGCCAGAAAATTGCCGCTGCCCTGAGCACCAAACACTGTTTGTGAGCCACCGCCACCAAAGGAAGCACCGGCATCAGCGCCCTTGCCCTGCTGGAGCAGGATCAGCGCGACCAAGGCGATCGCTAGCACCACGTGAATCATGAGAATTGTAACTTGCATGGAATTATCCTGCTGACTGACAAATAGCGAAAAAATCATCGATCTGGAGCGAAGCACCGCCTACCAGACCGCCGTCGATATCCGGCTGAGCAAGAAGCTCCGCCGCGTTGCTGGCTTTCATGCTGCCGCCGTAAAGAAGCCTCAGCGCCGCGGCAAGGGCACTATCAAGCGTCGCCAGATAGGCGCGTATTTCGCCCATAGTGGCCTGCGCTTCTTCAGGGGAGGCGGTAAGCCCCGTGCCTATCGCCCAGACGGGCTCATAGGCAATGACCAGCTGCTTGCGCTGGCCGGCCTCCAGGCGCTGCATAACCGCTGCCACCTGCCCTAACACCACATCTCGCATGGCGCCGGCATTGCGCTCATCGAGCGTTTCCCCCACGCAGAGCACCGGCACCAGGCCGGCATCGAGCGCGGCACGTACACGCTGGTAGGCATCCTCGTTGGTTTCGCCATAGCACTGGCGGCGCTCGGAGTGGCCCACCAGCACATAGGTAACGCCAAACTCGGCCAGCATAGCAGCGTTAACTTCGCCGGTATGCGCACCTGCCGGCTGCGGGTTAAGCGTTTGCGCCCCCAGCGTTAACGGCGTGCCTGAAAACGCGTGGCGCGCCGCCTCCAGATAAGGAAACGGGGGGATTACGGCAATATCCAGCGCGGCGGCAAATTCCGCCTTGGCGAAGGCCTCGCCAAACGCGCGAATCCGCTCGACAGAGCCGTTCATCTTCCAGTTACCAGCGATTAGTGGCGTACGCATCAAGGCTCCTTCTCAAGGTTGCGCAAAATGGTATAGGAGCGGCCATGGCAAGACAACCGCTGCAACACGGGCGCACTAGTCCAAAAGCGCCTGCACTTGCTCGGCAAGCGTGTTGGCCAGCCCGTCCACGTCCAGATGTGCACGGCCTTCGACCATCACGCGGATCAGCGGCTCGGTGCCAGAGGGGCGCAGCAGTACGCGCCCTTCTTCGCCCAGCCGGGCCTCAGTTTCAGCAACCGCCTGGGCAAGCTCGGACGATGCCATCACTGCCTGCGCCGACGTATCAGGCGGCAGGCGTACATTGACCAGCACCTGGGGGACTTTTTCCAACTCGCCAAGCAGTGCCGGAAGCGTCGCGCTCTGGCGCATCATGATAGCCACCACCTGCAGCGCCGATACAATACCGTCGCCGGTAGTTTGCGTATGCGCGCAAATCACGTGGCCAGAAGGCTCGCCGCCAAGCTCCCAGCTATTGGCGGCCATGCGCTCCATGACAAAACGGTCGCCCACTTTGGCGCGCTCAAAAGGGATGCCGAGTTGTTCAAACGCCATAGCCAGGCCGAAGTTGGTCATCAACGTGCCCACCACGCCACCATTCAGCACGCCGCGACTCTGACGATCCTTGGCGATCAGATAAAGAATATCGTCGCCGTCGACCTCGTGGCCGTCAGGATCAACGAGCAACACCCGATCACCGTCACCGTCAAAGGCAATACCCAGATCGGCCCCACGATGGATCACCGCCGCACGCAGCGACGCCGGATGCGTTGACCCCACTTCGCGGTTGATATTCACACCATCGGGCTCGGCACCGATCACACTCACCTCGGCGCCAAGCTCGCGAAACACGTTGGGCGCAATGTGATACGTCGCCCCGTGCGCGCAGTCGAGCACGATACGCAAACCGTGTAGGCTCAGACGCTCAGACAGCGTAGATTTGCAAAACTCGATGTAGCGCCCCGGCGCATCGTGAATGCGCATTGCCTTGCCCAGATCAGCGGCATCTGCCGTAGTCAGCGGCTGCTCCAGCATGCTTTCAATGCGCTCTTCAACGGCGTCGGGCAGTTTTGTGCCATTGGCAGAAAAGAATTTTATGCCGTTATCGTCAAAGGGATTGTGCGACGCAGAAATCACCACGCCGGCCTCGGCGCGAAAGGTGCGGGTCAGGTAGGCAATGCCCGGCGTGGGCATCGGCCCGAGCAAGGCGACATCCACCCCGGCGGCAGAGAAGCCCGCCTCAAGAGCGGATTCAAACATGTAGCCGGAAATGCGTGTGTCCTTGCCAATCAAAATGCGGGTGCGCCCGGTGTCGCGGCGCAGCACCTGGCCGGCCGCCCAGCCCAGCTTAAGCATGAAGTCGGCCGTGATGGGCGCGCGCCCTACCCTGCCGCGAATGCCGTCAGTACCAAAATAGCGCCGCGTCATTGGCTAACCTCCGTGGTTATATCGCAATAGTCCTCATTAAGTACCGCCCACGTCATATTGACCGCATCCACCGTCGCGGCCACGTCGTGAACGCGGAGAACCTTCGCTCCGCGCTCCACGGCCAACGCTGATAACGCTAGCCCGCCGGCCAGCCGCTCGTCTACCGGCCGCTCGAGCACCTTACCGATCATGCTCTTGCGCGACATGCCCACCAGCAGCGGCAGCTCAAGCTCCCCCAGCGCCTCCAGACGATTCAGCAGGCGCAGGTTATGCTCAACGGTCTTGCCAAAGCCGAAGCCCGGATCAAGCAGCAGCCGCTCGCGGCCAAGCCCCGCACCTTCGCAGGCGGCAATGCGCTGCACCAAAAAATCGGCAACGGCGACCTCAATCGGCTGGTCGTAGTGCGGCGCTTGCTGCATGGTCTGCGGCTCGCCCTGACGGTGCATCAGACATACCGATAGGCCACTTTCCGCTGCGGCCTGAAGCGCGCCTTCACACTCCAGCGAGCGTACATCGTTGAGCATGCCCGCCCCGAGCGCGCCGGCTTCGCGCATGACCCCGGCACTGCTGGTATCCACCGACACCAGCGCATCCAGCTCGCGCGTAAGCAGCTCGATAACCGGTGCTACGCGGTCAAGCTCTTGCTGCGTCGAGACTGCCTCGGCGCCGGGCCGAGTGGACTCGCCGCCCACGTCGATTATCGCTGCGCCCTCGGCCAGCATGCGCTCGGCATGGCGCAGCGCGTCGTCCAGCACGTTGTGCCGGCCGCCATCAGAGAAGGAATCAGGCGTGACATTCAGCACGCCCATCACGCGGGGTACAGAAAGATCAAGCCGATGGTGCCCACAGCGCAGCGAGGGCGCATCGCCAGGCAAAGCGGCAAAAGGTGGTTGCATGCGAAAGCTCGGTTAACAAAGATTGGTTGGCAGAATAACAAAAAAGGCGCCCTGAAGTGAGGCGCCTTGAAGGGAGAAACGCGGCCCGCGTTACGAGCCGGTCGGGCCGCCTAGCGGATCAGGAGGACGCCGCTTGGGCGTTTCGTCGCCATCATCATCGTCATCGTCCGGAGCAGGGAATGAGGCCGAAGGCTTCTCGTCAACAGGAGCATCAACGGGCGAGCCGCCGCCAGAAGAGTCATCGTCGTTCCAACCTTCGGGCGGACGCGGATCACGGCCGCTCATGATGTCCTTGAGCTGGCTGGCATCGATGGTTTCGTACTTCATCAACGCCTCGGTCATGGCATCCAGCTTGTCGCGATTGTCTTCCAGAATCTTGTAGGCCTGCTCATAGCAGCTGTCGATGATTTTACGCACTTCCTTATCGAGGCGCGTCGTGGTGTCACCGGACTTCAGCATGCCGCCGCTCTGCCCGCCGCCCATGAACTGGTGGGACTCGTCCTCGTCGTACATGATCGGCCCCATTTCCTCGGACAGCCCCCACTTGGCCACCATGTTATGGGCAAGCTCGGTGGCACGCTTGATGTCGTTGGACGCGCCGGTGGTCACACCATTTGGCCCAAGCGTCAACTCTTCGGCGATACGGCCACCAAACAGCGAGCAAATCTGGCTGATAATTTGCTGGCGCGAGAGGCTATAGCGGTCTTCTTCAGGCAGGAACATCGTCACGCCCAGTGCGCGGCCGCGCGGAATAATCGTCACCTTATACACCGGGTCGTGCTCGGGCATGATCAGGCCGATGACCGCATGGCCGGATTCGTGGTAGGCCGTGTTGAGCTTCTCTTTATCGGACATGACCATGGACTTGCGCTCGGAGCCCATCAGGATCTTGTCTTTGGCCTCCTCAAGCTCGTCCATGCCCACTAGGCGCTTGTTGCCCCGCGCGGCGAACAGCGCCGCCTCGTTGACCAGGTTAGCTAGATCGGCGCCGGAAAAGCCCGGCGTACCGCGGGCAATCAGCCGCGGCTTGACGTCATCACCCAGCGGCACTTTGCGCAGGTGCACGCCCAGAATATGTTCGCGTCCGCGAATATCCGGTAGCCCTACTGTGACCTGGCGGTCAAAACGGCCGGGGCGCAGCAGCGCCGGGTCAAGCACGTCGGGGCGGTTGGTCGCGGCAATCACGATAACGCCTTCGTTGGCTTCAAATCCGTCCATTTCGACCAGCAGTTGGTTAAGGGTCTGCTCGCGTTCGTCGTTGCCGCCGCCCATGCCTGAACCGCGCGAGCGACCCACGGCGTCGATCTCATCGATGAAGATGATGCATGGCGCCTGCTTCTTGGCCTGCTCGAACATGTCGCGCACACGGGAAGCCCCCACGCCCACAAACATTTCGACGAAATCAGAGCCGGAGATGGAGAAAAACGGCACCTTGGCCTCACCCGCGATGGACTTGGCCAACAGGGTTTTACCCGTGCCAGGCGGGCCCGTCATCAGCACGCCGCGCGGGATAGTGCCGCCCAGACGCTCAAACTTGCCCGGTTCGCTCAAAAATTCGACCAGCTCCCCGACCTCTTCCTTGGCTTCGTCACAGCCGGCCACATCGGCAAAGGTGGTCTTGACCTGGTCGTCGGACAACAGCTTGGCCTTGGACTTGCCAAAGCTCATTGGGCCGCCTTTGCCGCTGCCACCGCCGCCGCCCTGCATCTGGCGCATGAAAAACATGAAAATGCCCAGAATCAGCAGGATCGGGAAGCTCGCGATCAGCAGTCGTGTCCAGATGCTTTGCTGTTCGGGCGCCTTGCCGACCACGGTTACGTTGTTAGCCAGCAGGTCGTCCATCAGCTTGGGATCCTGCGCGGCAGGCCGCACGGTCTTAAACTGAGTGCCGTCCGAGCGCTCACCATTGATGGTGTAGCCATCGATGGTGACGCTGCGTACCTGTTGATTTTGCACCTGCTCCACAAACTGCGAATAGTTCATGGCTTGAGGCGAGCTTTCCGTACTGAAGTTGTTGAACACGGTCAGCAGAACGGCCGCGATGACCAACCACAGAACCAAGTTCTTTGCCATATCATTCAAGGGGCTACCCTCATTACAAGAATCCGTCAGTTAACGCTGATACTAAGATACTGTATCCGCATCATGCGTTCATTCATTTTCGACAACGTGCGAGCGTCAACAACGCGCTAATCTTGACAAAAACGCGCTACCTTAAGCCGTACATCATGTCGTGCAAGGTATTTGGCGCCTACTGTGGCACATCTTGCCCCCAGCTGTCCGTCAATCGCGATGATAAATATTCACTATATTCCGCCCAGCCTAGCCACGAAACCCGCTGGCCAGAAGGTATACCTCCCGAGAACGGGCGCGCGACGCCTCGGGCTTGCGCGTCACGACCTTGGCGAAATGTTCGCGCAGCATTCTCAGGTAGGCGTCAAAACCTTCGCCTTGAAACACCTTGGCCACAAAGCGTCCGCCGGGGGACAGCGTTTGCTGCGCCAAATCCAGCGCCAACTCGACTAGATACATCGCCTGAGGCTGGTCGATGGCGGCCATACCACTCATATTGGGGGCCATATCCGACATCACAAGGTCAACCGGCCGACCATTTACCCGTTCAAGCAGCGCGTTGAGCACAGGCTCCTCGGTAAAGTCACCCTGCACGAAGTCAACGTCGGCCAGCGCATCCATCTCGAGAATGTCCGAGGCGATGACCGCGCCGTCAGAGCCAACTTTTTCCGCGGCCACCTGGCTCCAGCCGCCGGGAGCGGCTCCCAAGTCAATCACGATCATACCCGGGCGCAACAGCCGATCCTTGGCATCCAGCGCCAACAGCTTGTAGCTCGCCCGGCTGCGATAGCCGTCTTGCCAACGCTGCTGAACGTAGGGATCATCGAAGTGCTCTTTCATCCAGCTACCGCTGGTTTTGCTTGCCTGTCGTTTACGGCCTGTGGGCTTTTGCTGCATGGGATTGTCTGACGCTGGAAAAGGGAGGATGGGCGCTTTCACCTGATGGCGTTTCGCCGTAAGATGGAGCGTTAAGCGCAAACTTGGGAAACCGCAAGATACCATGAGCTTGTCACAGGCACAAAAGAAAGCACTGCGTAGCATTGGCCATCACCTGAACCCGGTGGTCACCGTTTCGGACAACGGCATCTCGGACAATCTGCTCGCTGAGCTTGACCGAGCGCTACGCGATCACGAACTGGTCAAGGTAAAGCTTGCCCTGCCCGACCGCGACGACCGCGCTCTGATGCTTGAAACGCTGACGCAGGATGGCAATGCCGAGCTAGTACAGACCATCGGCAAGGTGGCGCTGCTGTATCGCAAAAATCCGCAGCCCAACCCCAAGCTTTCCAATATCGTACGCTTCGAGCATCACCACGGCCGACGTTAACCTTCAATCTGGCCGCTAGCGCTACTCCGCTCGCAGCACACTGATAGCAAAAACGCCCCCGAAGGGGCGTTTTTTTTGATTACAAATGCTCGACGCTTTCAATTTCATACTCCACATTACCGCCGGGAGTTCTGACCAGGGCCACGTCACCTTCTTCCCTGCCAATCAGCGCCCGTGCGATAGGCGACGTCACGGAGATGCGCCCTGCTTTGATGTCGGCCTCGTCTTCACCGACGATGCGATACGTCACCTGCTCATCGTTTTCCAGGTGCAAAAGCTCAACGGTGACGCCAAAGATAACCTTGCCCGTCTTGGGCAGCTTGGTCACATCAATCACCTGGGCGCCTGAAAGCTTGCCTTCGATTTCCTGAATGCGCCCCTCAATAAAGCCTTGCTCCTCACGCGCGGCGTGATACTCGGCGTTTTCCTTCAAATCGCCGTGCTCACGCGCTTCAGCGATAGCCGCGATCACCCGGGGGCGCGCCTTGCCTTTTAACTGCTCCAGCTCTTCGCGGAGGCTTTGCTCACCCGCAACCGTCATCGGGACCTTGTTCATTGATTGGCTCCTGCATGCAATTCCTGAAGGCGCCGCACCGTAATCTCCTGACCATACGCAAGCGCCATACAGACGGCATTAGCGCCCGCCAAGGTGGTGGCATAGGCCACCTTGCGTGTGAGAGCGGTACGACGTATGACCGAAGAGTCGAGAATTGCCTGACGTCCTTCGGTGGTATTCACGATGTAGGCGATATCGTCGTTCTTGAGCAGATCGACGATGTGCGGGCGTCCTTCATAGACTTTATTGACGCGCTCGACCTCAAGCCCGGCGGCTTCAAGTGCCGCCGCCGTGCCTCGCGTGGCGCATAGCGTAAAACCTAATGTTAGCAGAGAACGCCCCACCTCGATAATCCCCTGCTTGTCGGGTTGGCGCACGGACAAAAACGCCTTGCGCTCGCCGGACAGCGCCGGGATGGCCTCGCCGGCCCCCAGCTGAGCCTTGTAAAACGCCTCGGCGAAGGTATCGCCCGAGCCCATGACTTCGCCGGTCGACTTCATTTCCGGCGACAGGATCGGGTCAACGCCGGGGAATTTGTTGAACGGGAAGACGGCTTCTTTGACGCTGAAGAAGTGCGGCACGATTTCGCGCTCAAAGCCCTGCGCTTCAAGCGTCACGCCGGCCATGCAGCGCGCGGCAATTTGCGCCAGCGAGGTACCGGTGCACTTGGAAACGAACGGCACGGTGCGCGACGCGCGAGGGTTCACCTCGATGATGTAGATTTCCCCGTCCTGCCAGGCCAGCTGCACGTTCATCAGCCCTTTCACGCCAAGCTCCACGGCCATGCGCTTAACCTGCGCGCGCATCTCGTTTTGTACCTCGGCGGGCAGCGAGTACGGCGGCAGCGAGCACGCCGAATCACCGGAGTGAACGCCGGCCTGCTCGATGTGCTGCATGATGCCGCCAATCACCACCTGCTGGCCGTCCGAGACGGCGTCGATGTCGATCTCGACCGCGGCGTTCAGGAAGTGGTCAAGCAGCACCGGCGAATCGTTGGAGACTTTGACCGCGTGGGTCATGTAATTCTCAAGCTCGGAGGCGTCGTAGACGATCTCCATGGCGCGCCCGCCCAGCACATAGCTGGGGCGAACCACCAGCGGATAGCCGATCGCCTCAGCCTTGGCAAACGCCTCTTCGAAGTTTCGGGCGGTGGCGTTGGGCGGCTGCTTGAGCCCCAGCTTGTCGATCATCTGCTGGAAACGCTCGCGGTCTTCGGCGCGGTCGATGGCGTCGGGCGTGGTGCCGATAATCGGCACGCCGGCGGCTTCCAGCTCACGGGCAAGCTTCAGTGGCGTCTGGCCGCCAAACTGCACGATCACGCCCGTCGGCTGCTCCTTGTCGGCAATTTCCAGCACGTCTTCAAGCGTCACCGGCTCGAAGTAGAGGCGATCCGAGATGTCGTAGTCGGTGGAGACAGTTTCCGGATTGCAGTTGACCATGATGGTTTCATAGCCGTCGTCGTGCATGGCGAAGGCGGCGTGAACGCAGCAGTAGTCAAACTCGATACCCTGGCCAATACGATTGGGCCCGCCGCCCAGCACCATGATCTTGGGCCGGTCAGACACCTGGGCCTCGCACTCCTCCTCGTAGGTGGAATACATGTAGGCAGTATCCGAGGCGAATTCGGCAGCGCAGGTATCCACACGCTTATAGACCGGCCGAATGCCCGCTTTCTGGCGGGTTTTACGGAACTCTTTTTCCGATACGCCCAGCAATTTGGCCAGCCGCGCATCGGCAAAACCTTTGCGCTTGAGCCGATAAAAATCACCGGCGGCAAGCTCAGACAGCGAGCGCTTGGCCAGTGCCGCCTCGGTGGTCACCAAGTCTTCAAGCTGCACCAGGTACCAGGGGTCAATCTTGGTTAGCGCAAACAGCTCGTCAACGCTTAGCCCTGCGCGTATGGCGTCGGCCACGTAGAAGATACGGTCAGCACCGGCCGCCTGCAGCTCACCCTTGATACGCGCCATGGCCTCATCGGTAAAGTGGGTCACAATCGGATCAAGGCCGTCAACGCCGGTTTCTAGACCGCGTAACGCTTTTTGCAGCGACTCCTGGAAGGTGCGGCCAATGGCCATGACCTCGCCCACCGACTTCATCTGAGTCGTCAGGCGGTCGTTGGCTTGAGGGAATTTCTCGAAGGTGAAGCGCGGAATCTTGGTGACCACGTAGTCGATGGACGGCTCGAAAGACGCCGGCGTACGCCCGCCGGTAATATCATTTTGCAACTCGTCCAGCGTATAGCCCACGGCCAGCTTGGCGGCGATCTTGGCAATCGGGAAGCCGGTCGCTTTGGAGGCCAACGCCGATGAGCGCGATACCCGCGGGTTCATTTCAATGACCACCACGCGGCCGGTGGCAGGGTCCACGCCGAACTGCACGTTAGAGCCGCCGGTTTCCACGCCAATCTCGCGTAGCACCGCAAGGCTGGCGTTGCGCATAAACTGATACTCCTTATCAGTCAGCGTCTGCGCCGGCGCCACGGTGATGGAATCGCCGGTATGCACGCCCATCGGGTCGAAGTTTTCAATCGAGCAAACGATGATGCAATTATCGTTTTTATCGCGCACCACCTCCATCTCGTACTCTTTCCACCCCAGCAGCGACTCATCGATCAACAGCTCGTGGTTGTTCGACAGGTCGAAACCCCGGGTGCAGATTTCTTCGAACTCTTCCTTATTGTACGCCACCCCACCGCCAGAGCCGCCCATAGTGTAAGAGGGGCGAATAATGCTTGGGAACCCCAGCTCGGCCTGAATCTCCCAGGCCTTTTCCATGCTGTGTGCGACCTTGGCTTTGGGGCACGCCAGGCCGATATTTTTCATCGCCTTGTCGAACAGGTCGCGATCTTCGGCCTTGTTGATCGCCTCGGCGTTAGCGCCGATCATCTCTACTCCGTATTTTTCCAGCACCCCGTGCTTGTCCAGATCCAGCGCACAGTTGAGCGAGGTCTGGCCGCCCATGGTGGGCAGAATCGCGTCGGGGCGTTCGGCTTCGATGATTTTTTCTACCGTCTGCCAAGTGATCGGCTCGATATAGGTGGCGTCGGCCATGGCCGGGTCGGTCATGATGGTGGCCGGGTTAGAGTTGACCAGCACCACGCGGTAGCCTTCCTCGCGCAGCGCCTTGCACGCCTGGGTGCCGGAGTAGTCGAATTCGCAGGCCTGGCCAATCACAATCGGGCCAGCGCCAATGATCAGGATACTATTGATGTCGGTACGCTTAGGCATAACGGTTCCCGCAGAAAAATGACGATTAACAACAAAATAACGGCGTAAACAGGACCGGTTCAGTCACCGGCGCCGGCGCACTCAGCGGCGCGCTTGCAGCATGGCGATGAAGCGGCCGAAAAGCGGCGTAACGTCGCACGGGCCGGGGCTTCCTTCCGGATGACCCTGAAAGCTGAAGGCCGGGCAGTCGGTGCGCTCAACGCCCTGTAGCGTGCCGTCAAACAGCGAGCGGTGGGTAGCGCGAAGCGTTGCCGGCAGCGTGGTTTCATCCGACGCGAAGCCGTGGTTCTGGCTGGTAATCATCACTCTGTCGGTGGCCAGGTCCTGCACCGGATGGTTAGCGCCGTGGTGGCCATGATTCATTTTGACCGAACGCGCGCCGGAGGCCAGCGCCAGCAGCTGGTGGCCCAGGCAGATACCAAACAATGGAATCTGCGTTTCGAGCAGCTCCTGAATCGCCTTGATGGC